>Ga0265332_10000014_pt1 | contig 249035 bp, 229 predicted proteins | sample 41926metaG_FD_202084 | JGI IMG/M metagenome (GOLD analysis project Ga0265332, IMG submission 202084) | Rhizosphere microbial communities from Carex aquatilis grown in University of Washington, Seatle, WA, United States - 4-19-26 metaG | ecosystem: Host-associated > Plants > Roots >...
GGCGTACCAAGGCCGACCATGAGTACCTCAAGCCGGCGGCCGAGTGCACACCGATTGAGTATCCGAAACCCGATGGCAAGCTGACCTTTGATCGCCTCTCCAGTGTGTTTGTGGCCAATGTGAACCATGAGGAGCAGCAGCCGGCGCACCTGACGCTGAAGGACGCGACGGTTCCGGTCAGGATCAATCTGGCCACGTATGCGGGGCCTGAAGCGCGTTACTGCCCGGCCGGGGTGTATGAGTTTGTGAAGAACGCGGACAACACGGACCGCTTGCAGATCAATGCGCAAAACTGTGTGCACTGCAAGACCTGTGACATCAAGGACCCGACGCAGAACATCGTATGGGTTACGCCCGAGGGGGGGGGTGGGCCCAATTACGCGGGGATGTAAATAGCTGGTTTAGAATCCAAAACTCGTCAGGAGAGAGTTTTCCACGCGAAAACCGCCGAAGGCGCAGGACCGCTGATTGCAGCAGTCTGAACGCTCAGGCAAAAGGACTGACAAACGGGTCGCGGCAGTGATGCAGCCACCCGATCCCCACTGGAGAGAGGCGCCACACGATGGCGCCCACCGAAGGAGCAAACCGCAGTTTGCGCGCACCCCGTGCGGCGAACCCGGCGAATCTCTCAGGTAAAGCGGACAGCGGGGGCAGAGCCCAAGGCATGAACTTTTCAGTTGGTGCCGTGGATTGTCAATTGCCCCCAGGCGTCAAACCCGATTTTGGCGTCACGTCTTTCTGGAGACTCCATGTCCGCTCCCGACCAAACCCTGTTGACCACCCCGCTCAACGCCTTGCACATCGAACTCGGTGCGCGCATGGTCCCCTTTGCCGGCTACTCCATGCCGGTGCAATACCCCGCCGGCCTGATGGCCGAACACCACCACACCCGCAAGGCCGCCGGCCTGTTCGACGTGTCCCACATGGGCCAGTTGCGCCTGGTTGGTGCGGACGCCGCAGCCGCGTTCGAGACCCTGATTCCGGTGGACGTTATCGACCTGCCGGTTGGCAAACAGCGCTACGGCCTGCTGCTCAATGACGAGGGCGGCATCATCGACGACCTGATGTTCTTCAACTTGGGGCAGAACGAGATCTTCGTCATCGTCAACGGCGCGTGCAAGGTCGGCGACATCGCCCACATCCAGGCCAAGATTGGCAGCCGCTGCCAGGTCATCCCGATGCCGGAGATGGCGCTGCTGGCGCTGCAAGGCCCGCAGGCCGTGACCGCCCTGTCCCGCCTGGCTCCCGGCGTGGAAAAGTTGGTGTTCATGACCGGTGGCAACTTCACGGTCAATACCGGCACGCAGAAGATCGACGTTTTCCTGACCCGCAGTGGCTACACCGGCGAAGACGGTTTCGAGATTTCCGTGCACGAATCCCAAGCCGAAGCATTGGCCCGCGCCCTGCTGACCCAACCCGAGGTCAAGCCGATCGGCCTGGGCGCGCGCAACTCGCTGCGCCTGGAAGCCGGCCTGTGCCTGTATGGCAACGACATCGACACCACCACCAACCCGGTGGAAGCCAACCTGCTGTGGGCCATGCAGAAGGTGCGCCGCGCCGGTGGCGCGCGTGAGGGAGGCTTCCCGGGCGCTACAAAAGTGCTAGCAGCTCTCGCAGATTCCACGAGGTCTGGAAGCCGAAAGCGTGTAGGCCTTATCGCGCTGGAGCGCATTCCGGTGCGCGACCACACCGAACTGCAGGACGGCCAGGGCAACAAGATTGGCGAGGTCACCAGCGGCCTGCTCGGCCCCACCATCGATAGGCCGGTGGCCATGGGCTATGTGGACGTGGCGTTCAGCGCGCTGGGCACCCAGGTCATGGCCATCGTGCGCGGCAAGCCGGTGCCCATGGCGGTGAGTAGCATGCCTTTTGTGCCGACCAATTATTTCCGCGGCTAACAACCCTGCGCAGTGCCGCTACAGTGCGGCTACAGTCTGCGCTGGTTCCTGGTTGTCGGTCTGGTTCTGGTTTTATTCATCGTAGTTTTCATATTTTTTCAGGAGTTTTCCATGTCCATCAAGTACACCCCCGATCACGAATGGCTCAAGGTTGAAGGCGGCATCGCCACCGTCGGCATCACACACCATGCGCAGGACGCGCTGGGCGACGTGGTGTTTGTGGACCTGCCCGAAGTCGGCAAGACCCTGGCCGCTAAGGAAGTCGCCGGCGTGGTGGAGTCCGTCAAGGCCGCCGCCGACGTGTACATGCCCGTGGGTGGCGAGATCACCGAAGTGAATGAAGCCCTGCGCGCCGACCCCGCGCTGGCCAACACCGACCCGCTGGGCGCCGGCTGGTTCTTCAAGGTCAAGCTGTCCAATGCCGCCGAGCTTGACAGCCTGATGGACGAGACCAGCTACACCAGCTATTCCGCAGAGCACTAATAGCCCCCACGCTCCGCCGTTGCGCGGGTCGCTGCCCCCCAAGGGGGCTAATTTTCTAGGGGCGGCCCGTCGATCTGAACCGCTTGGCGGTCAGCCCCGAAGGAAAAAATTGCCCCCTCAACCCTTCACATTGCCAGACCATGCCTACCACCCCCTCCCTGAAAGCCCTTGAAAACGCCAGCGAGTTCATCGCCCGCCATATCGGTATCGATGAGGCCGACGAACAGCTGATGCTCCAGGCCATCGGCTCCACCTCGCGCGCCGAGCTGATTGCCGGCATCGTCCCGGCCAGCATTGCGCGCAAGAGCGCCATGGCCATTCCAGCCGCCATCACCGAAGCGGCGGCGCTGGCCGAGCTGAAAGCACTGGCGGAGAAGAACCAGCAATTCAAGAGCTTCATCGGACAGGGCTACTACGGCACGCACACACCCGGTGTGATCCTGCGCAACATCCTGGAAAACCCCGCCTGGTACACCGCCTACACGCCCTACCAGGCCGAAATTTCCCAGGGCCGCATGGAAGCGCTGGTCAACTTCCAGACCATGGTCTGCGACCTGACCGGCATGCCGATGGCCAACGCGTCCATGCTGGACGAGGCCACCGCCGCGGCCGAAGCCATGACGCTGGCCAAGCGCTCGGTCAAGGCCAAGGGCAACGTGTTCATCGTCAGCGGTGACTGCCACCCGCAAACCATCGAGGTCATCCAGACCCGCGCCGCACCGTTGGGGCTGACCGTCAAGATCATCACATCGGCCGACGAGTGGAAAGCGGCCATCGCCGGCGACGATTACTTTGCCGCGATGAACCAGTACCCCGCCAGCAGCGGCTGGCTGGCCGACTGGAAGCCCAGTGCCGACCAGATCCACAGCAAGGGCGCTGCGCTGATCCTGGCCGCCGACCTGCTGGCCCTAACGCTCCTGGTGCCCCCGGGCGAGATGGGTGCGGATATTGCCATCGGCACCACCCAGCGCTTTGGCATGCCGCTGTGCAACGGTGGCCCGCACGCCGCCTACATGGCCTGCCGGGATGAGTACAAGCGCTCCATGCCCGGCCGCCTGGTTGGCGTCAGCGTGGACACGCACGGCAACCCGGCCTACCGCCTGGCGCTGCAGACGCGCGAGCAGCACATCCGCCGCGAGAAAGCCACCTCCAACATCTGCACAGCGCAGGTGCTGCCGGCCGTCGTGGCAAGCATGTACGCGGTCTACCACGGGCCGCAGGGTCTGACGCGCATTGCGCAACGCGTGGCAACCTTCACCGCCATCCTGGCCAAGGGTCTGGCGCAGCTGGGCTTTACCGCCATGCACCACGAAACGGCCTTCGACACGCTGTGCTACAAGACCGACGACGCTACCAAAACGATAGCTGCTCGCGCAGTAGCGGCGAGGGCAAATGTGCGAATCGCCTGGGACAACTATGTCTGCGTCTCGCTGGACGAGACCACCACGCGCGACGACATCGCGCTGATCTGGTCCTTCTTTGCCAAGGATGGCCAGGCCCTGCCCACCGTGGAGGCACTGGAAGCCAAGGTCGAGCTGATGATCCCCGCCAACCTGCGCCGCACCAGCGACTTCCTGACCCACCCGGTGTTCAACACCTACCACTCCGAGACCGGCATGCTGCGCTACATCCGCATGCTGTCCGACAAGGACCTGGCGCTGGACCGCAGCATGATTCCGCTGGGCAGCTGCACGATGAAGCTCAACGCCACCAGCGAGATGATCCCCATCACCTGGCCGGAGTTTGCCAACATCCACCCCTTCGCCCCCGCTGACCAGCGCCAGGGCTACACCGAGCTGGACGCCCAACTGCGCGCCTGGCTATGCGCCGCCACCGGCTACGCCGGCATCAGCCTGCAGCCCAATGCCGGTAGCCAGGGCGAATACGCCGGCCTGCTGGCGATCCGCGCCTGGCACGCCTCGCGCAATGAAGCGCACCGCACCATCTGCCTGATCCCCAGCAGCGCCCACGGAACCAACCCGGCCAGCGCCCAGATGGCGGGTCTGCAAGTCGTGGTCACCAAGTGCGACGACAACGGCAATGTGGACATGGCCGACCTCAAGGCCAAGTGCGAACAGCACAGCGCCAATCTCGCCTGTATGATGATCACCTACCCCAGCACGCACGGCGTGTTCGAGACCAGCGTCAAGGAGCTGTGCGCCCTGGTGCACAGCCACGGCGGGCGCGTCTATGTGGACGGCGCCAACATGAACGCCCTGGTCGGCACCGCCGCCCCCGGCGAATTTGGCGGCGATGTGAGCCACCTGAACCTGCACAAGACCTTCTGCATTCCCCACGGCGGTGGTGGCCCCGGTGTCGGCCCCGTCTGCGTGGTCGAAGACCTGGTGCCGTTCCTGCCCGGACACGCCACTGGCGGTGTGGCGGGCACCGGCGCCGTCAGCGCCGCGCCTTTGGGCAATGCCGCCGTGTTGCCCATCAGCTGGATGTACTGTCGCATGATGGGCCCGGACGGCCTGCAACACGCCACCGAGGCGGCCATCCTGGCGGCCAACTACATCAGCGCCCGCCTGAAGAACCACTACCCCACGCTGTACGCCTCCGCCAACGGCCATGTGGCACACGAGTGCATCCTAGACCTGCGCGGCCTGAAAGACACCAGCGGCGTGATGGCCGAGGACGTGGCCAAGCGACTGATGGACTATGGCTTCCACGCCCCCACGCTGTCCTTCCCCGTGCCCAACACGCTGATGGTGGAACCCACCGAGAGCGAAACCCTGGCCGAGCTGGACCGCTTCATCGACGCCATGATCGCCATCCGTGGCGAAGTGACCAAGGTTGAAAAGGGTGAGTGGCCGCAGGACAACAACCCGCTCAAGCACGCCCCGCACACCGCGGCCAGCCTGCTGGGCGCCGAGTGGGACCGCCCCTACAGCCGCGAAGTGGGCGCCTTCCCGGTGGCCACGCTCAAGGCCGTGAAGTACTGGCCGGCCGTGGGCCGCGTGGACAACGTCTACGGTGACCGCAACCTGTTCTGCTCGTGCGTGCCGGTGGCGGATTTGGTCGCCGGCTGATTGGCATCAGGCCCGCATGAAGCGTCCCGCCACGCGGGACGCTTCGACCAAGACGCGGCTTAACGAATCACGGCCAGATCTTCGAACTTTCCACCCTTGACTGTGCGCAGGGTCAACGCGCCATTCTTGATGTCGCCCTTGGCGTCAAACGAAATAGGACCAGTCACACCCTGATAGTTGGTTGCGGCCAAAGCCGGCAGGTACTTGACCGGGTCCGATGATCCCGCCTTCACCATGGCAGCTACCATCAGTTTTACGCTGTCGTAGACATACGGAGCATAGAGCTGCACATCGGTACCAAAGCGCTTGCGGTATTTGGCTTTGAATGCGTCAAAACCCGCTTTGTCCTTGGCATCGATACCGCCAGCTTGGGCACAGAAAATCTGATCATCGGCAACCGCATCTCCGGCCAGCTTGATCATTTCAGCCGAGCAAATACCGTCACCACCCATGAACCGGGCGCGGATGCCCAGGGCTTTCATCTGACGCAGCATGGGACCGGCAACGGAGTCCATTCCGCCAAAAAAGATCAGATCGGGTTTCTTGCTCTTGATGGTGGTCAGAATGGCGCTGAAGTCTGTCGCCTTGTCCGTTGTGAACTCCTTCGCCACCACATTTCCACCCGCTGCCTTGACAACTTTGGTGAACTCGTCTGCCACCCCTTGTCCATAGGCCGTGCGGTCATCAATAACCGCAACATTCTTGAGTTTTAAGGTGGAGATGGCATAGCGCCCCAGCGTACCACCCAACTGGATATCGTCAGCCACCACACGGAATGTCGTCTTGTATCCCTGGCGGGTGTATTTCGGATTCGTGACGGAGGGAGCCACCTGCGGGATATCCGCATCACTGTAGATACGCGATGCAGGGATGCTGGTGCCGGAATTCATGTGCCCAATGACCCCGGACACTTTGGAATCCGCAAGCTTTTGCGCTACGGCAGTGCCCTGCTTGGGGTCAGCGGCATCGTCCTCGGTCAGGAGCTTGAGCGTGACCTTCTTGCCGCCGATGGTGACGCCGGCCGCGTTGAGTTCTTCAACAGCCAACACAGCACCATTCTCATTATCCTTACCCAGGTGGGCAATCGCCCCGCTGGTTGGGCCGACGTGTGCGATCGTAACTACCGTGTTTTGGGCCATTGCGCCCGTGCTGGCCATGCAGGCCAAAGCGATGGATGTGATAGCGTGATTGCGAATATTCATGGTGATTTCCTTTGGGTTTGGTGTTTTTTCGGATTGTCAATGGTTTTGTTGTTCAGATGTGCCCGGTCGCGAAGCGCTATACAACCTGGGCATCATCGGGCGCAAGCCGACCCAAGGCGTAAGCGGTCGTTACGCCAGTAATGCCACCGCCAATAACTGCGATTGATTGCATGGTTTCAGGTTTCCAAACAGGTCGAGGATGGGAGTACCTCCGCACGCCATGTGCAATGTACGCCCCCTCTGTTTGGTACCTGAGAGATTCACGGCATGGGCCTGATGCCATGCCGCTTGCTCCTGCGGTGTGCCGGATGACGAATCCCGACAACTCTTCAGAGTTCAAAGCGTGTGATCGGTCCTTTTGCCCGAGAGTTTCCGGGGCGGTTGCTCCTTCGGCGCTGCACACCCAACATATTGCGCTGCAGTCTCTCCCGATCACTGTCTTCCATTTTACAGCCTATAGTGCTTTCCTTTGCTCCCATTCTGCATTTTCAAGGTTCGACATGGCAGTCTCCGTATTTGATCTGTTCAAGATCGGCATTGGCCCCAGCAGCTCCCACACCGTGGGGCCGATGCGGGCTGCGCGCCAGTTCGTACTGCGGCTCCAACAGGGCGACCTGCTGGGCACGACGGCGCGCGTGGAGTGCCGCCTGTACGGCTCGCTGGGCGCCACCGGCAAGGGCCACGCCAGCGATGTGGCGGTGCTGCTGGGCTTGCTCGGCTGCGAGCCCGACACGGTGGAGGTGAACAACATCCCGGCGCTGCTGGCCGACGTTCGCAGCCAGCAGCGTCTGAACCTGCTGGGCCAGCACATAGTAGCCTTCGCCGAGAAGAAGGACCTGCTATTCCTGCGTTCCGAGACCCTGCCCTTCCACGCCAACGGCATGCGCTTCATCGCCTTCGATGCTGCAGGCGGAGAAACAGCCAACCGCATCTACTACTCGGTCGGTGGCGGCTTCATCCTCAGCGACGAGGTGGCTGCCGACGGCACGCGCCACAAGGTGATTGCGCCGGATGCCACGGTGCTGCCACTAGCCTTCACCAGTGGCGACCAGTTGCTGGCGCTGACACACTCCGAGGACCTGAGCATTGCCCAGGTCATGCGCAGGAACGAACAACACTGGCGCAGCGATGCCGATATCGACGCAGGCCTCTTGCGCATCTGGCAGGTGATGCAGGACTGCGTGCGCCGCGGCTGCCAGACGGACGGCGTGCTGCCCGGCGGCTTCAAGGTCAAACGCCGCGCGCACGCGCTGCACCAGGCCCTCTCCACCAACCCCGAGGCGGCCTTGCGTGACCCGCTACAGGTGCTGGACTGGGTCAACCTCTATGCGCTGGCCGTAAACGAGGAGAACGCCGCCGGTGGCCGCGTGGTGACGGCTCCCACCAATGGCGCGGCGGGCATCGTGCCGGCCGTGCTGCACTACTACAGCCGTTTTGTGCCGGGCTCCAGTGACGCGGGGGTCATGGACTTTTTGCTGACCGCTGCCGCCATTGGCATCCTCTACAAGGAGAACGCCAGCATCAGCGGCGCCGAGGTCGGCTGCCAGGGCGAAGTCGGTGTGGCCTGCTCCATGGCCGCCGGCGCGCTGTGCGCGGTGATGGGCGGCACGCCGGAGCAGGTGGAGAACGCCGCCGAGATCGGCATGGAACACCACCTGGGCCTGACCTGCGACCCGGTGGGCGGCCTGGTGCAGATTCCCTGCATCGAGCGCAACGCCATCGCCTCGGTCAAGGCCATCAACGCCGCGCGCATGGCACTGCGCGGCGACGGCAGCCACTTCGTCAGCCTGGACAAGGTCATCAAGACCATGCGCGAGACGGGCGCCGACATGAAGACCAAGTACAAGGAAACGGCCCGCGGTGGGCTGGCCGTCAATATCGTGGAGTGCTGATCACGCCAGCGCAAAGGCATCCATCGCCAGCATGCCGTACATGACCTCGCGGCTCAGGTAGCTGGGGCGCGCATCCTCGCCGGCGGCACCCATGGCAAAGAAGATTGGCAAGAAGTGGTCTTCCGTGGGATGGGCGCGGTGGGCGTGCGGTGCCAGGCTGCGGTAGTCCAGCAAAGCCGGCTTGTCGCCCCGCTGCAGCGCGGATTCCACCCAGCGGGCAAATTCGGTCACATAGGGTGCGGTGGCCTGTGCGCCGCCACGGAACTCGCCCAGGTTGTGGGTGATAGAGCCTGAGCCCATAACCAGCACACCGCTGGCGCGCAGGCTTTGCAGTGCGGCACCCAGCGCATACACCTGGGCCGGCCCCCAGCCTGCGGGCAGCGCGACCTGCACCACTGGCACATCGGCGTTGGGGAACAGGTGCATCAACGGCACCCAGGCGCCGTGGTCAAACGGGCGCTTGTCATCGGCCTGCGTGGCAATGCCGGCGGATTGAATCAGTTCCAGCACCTCCTGCGCCAGACCCGGGTTGCCGTGTGCGGGGTATTGCAGTCCGTACAGAGCGGCAGGAAAACCACCAAAGTCGTGCCAGGTCTGAGGCTGGGCCGTGGTCATGACCGTCGGGGCGCGCGCCATCCAGTGGGGTGACATGACCACCACACCGCGCAGCGCGGGCTCGGCGGGCAATGACTGCGCCCAGGCCCGCAAGGCCGGGCCAGTCTCGCCCGCATCAATGGCAAACAACGGCGCACCGTGGGACACAAACAGGGTGGGCAACAAAGCAGCAGACATTTCGGAACCTTTCAGTGAGTCAGGTTGATACTGTATTCCCCATAAAATCGAAGATAAACAGCCTACTGGCTGATTAACTGTCTCAAAATTATGAACAATCGAAGTAGGCTCTGGTACGATTTTCCAATCGCCGGCCCGTGCTGCCCGCCCCTTTCATGAGGCTCAGCTATCATGATCCGATGACTTTTCAACGAGTGGCCAACAGTCTGGCCACGCGCATCATCCTGCTGGGTATCACCTTCGTGGTGTTGGGTACTGTGGTACGAGCCTATGTACTGGGCCAGTATCTGCGTGAGGACATTGGTGCACTGGCCGCATCGCAGCAGTTGACCCTGGCCAACTATGTGGCGCGCGACGTGGACCACAAGTTGAAGGAACGCCAGCAATTGCTGACCCACATGGCGGCCACGCTTCCGGTGGAGTTGCTAAATGCGCCGTCCGAGCTCCGGGAGTGGCTGGGAATGCGCTACACCCTGCAACCGCTGTTCACCGCCGGGCTGTTCATTACGAGTCCGCAAGGCTTGCCTCTGGCCGACTACCCGTTGCGTCTGGAGAGAAAGGGAGAGGACTACGGCGACCGGGATTACATCCGCATGGCCGCAGCGGGAGAGTTTGCCGTTGGCAAAGCGACTGTTGGCAGAGTGGCCAAGATGCCCATTCTCCCGATGGCCGCGCCCGTCAAGAACCGGCGAGGCGACGTGGTCGCCATTCTGGTTGGCATCACCCCACTGGACACGCCTGGTTTTCTGTCCTTTAACGCACTGGACCATACGGGTGAAAAAGGTGGATTCCTGCTCATTTCGCCGCGTGACAGCCAGTTTGTCGCATCAACCAACGCTGACATGCTCCTCAAACCCACGCCACCCAGCGGCGTCAACCCGCTGCATGACCGTGCCATGCAGGGTTACCGGGGTACTGGAGTCACCGTCAACGCCAAGGGCGAGGAGGAAATTTCGGCGATCGCGTCGGTTCCCAGCACGGGCTGGTTTGTGGTGGCCAGAATCCCGACAACGGAGGCGCTGTCGGCTGTCTCACGCGCCCAACGCTTTGTCGCCAAGAACAGCTTTCTGTCGGTGGCGATATTTCTGTTGGCTGCCGTGATCGGCCTGTACTATGTCTTTCGGCCTCTGCTGCGGGCTGCGGATCATGCAGACCGGATGACGCGCGGTGAAGCTCCGCTGGAGCCCTTGGAGGTTGTGCGACCGGATGAGGTGGGGCATCTGACCGAGGCGTTCAACCGGTTGCTCGTCAAACTTCGCACCAGCCAGTCCGAGATGGTGCACATGGCGCACCACGATGTACTCACCGGCCTGCCCAACCGGGCACTTCTGTATGACCGCCTGACGCAGGCACTCGGGCGTGCTGCCCGCAATGGCTCACGAGTGGGCCTGCTGTACATCGACCTGGACCGTTTCAAACCGATCAACGACCGTTTGGGACATGAGGCTGGTGACTGGACCCTGGTGGAAATTGCACGTCGCCTGTCAACCATCGTTCGCGCCACAGACACCTTGGCACGCGTTGGTGGAGACGAGTTCATCGTGTTACTGGGTGATCTGGACAGCGTGTATTCAGAGGCCGAAAAGGTGGCCTGCACGGTGGCTGCGAAATGTCTGGCCACCTTCGAAACCCCCTTCAGCATTCAGGGCGAGCAACACTCTCTGGGCGCCTCGATCGGCATCGCCATGGGTGACGGCCGGATGTCATCGCATGAGCTGCAAATTGCCTCTGACCATGCCATGTACAAGGCCAAGCAGGCGGGAGGACAACGTTTCTTTGTCACCAACCTGTCAGACGATGCGCACCAACTGCAGGGTCAGACAGGCAGTTGAAACCCAGGACGGCGCGCCAGGCGCAGCATGGCGTCTACCACGGCTTCATCAAACCACAATCCGCGGTGCCCCTCAATCTCCTTGAGCGCCGCCTCGATGCCGAGCGCAGGCCGGTACGGGCGGTGCGAGGCCATGGACTCCAGCACATCGGCCACGGCCAGGATGCGCGCCTCGGGCCGAATCTGTTCGCCCTTGAGACCGTGGGGATAGCCACTGCCATCCATGCGCTCGTGGTGCTCGCGAATGATTTCGGCAATGGGTAGCGGAAAGTCTACATCCTTCAGAATTTCGTAGCCCCGCTCGGCATGGGACTTGATCATCTCGTACTCCAGCGGCGTCAACCGGGTCGGCTTGGAGAGGATTTCGGCCGGGACGGCAATCTTGCCGATGTCGTGCACCAGACCGATCAGTTGCAGACTCTGGCAGCGTTCCTCCGGCCAGCCCATTTCCCGCGCAATAGCGGCCGCGATGATGCCGACGCGACGCTCGTGACCCGAGGTGTAGGGATCGCGCAGATCCACCATATTGGCCACCGCCTGCAGCGTTCCGCGCATGGTGCCTTCAAGTTGCTTCACATAGGCGGCGATCTTCTTCTCGGCGCGACGGCGTTCGGTGACATCCAGCGCCATGATGACCAGGGCCGGCCTGCCGTTCCAGGTGCCCTGGTTGGCCTGCAATCCCAGCTCCATGGCTTCACCGTTCTTGCTGCAAAACGGCAGGACGACAATGTCACCATGCTTCCCCGCTGCAATGCGGGCTCGCTCCTCCAACACGATCTTTCGGGCCTCGTTGGTACTAGCTATGAAATCCAGCGAATCATGGCCCAGCATGTCCTCGCGGGACCAGCCAACAAGCTCGCAAAACCGGGGGTTGACGTAGACCATGCGGTCGTCCTGGGTGACGTAAATGCCGGTCAGGGTCTGCTCGATCAACCCCCGAAAACGCTGCTCGTCCTGCGCCAGTTGCAGTTCCGCACGTTTGATGTCTGTCAGGTCTTCCCACTGGACCACCACATCATCACCTACCAGGCTCATATAGCCACGCACGATACGGGTGCTGCCATCCTCACAGCGCAGCGAAATTTCCGGCGAGGCCACCACCGTCTCCGACCCGCCCGCCTTGGCCTGTGGCAAAGACTGGGTATTCCACAGCGCCTTCAGTTCGGCGCATTGCCCGGGGTCCGGGTACACCCGGGAAAACCAGGCATCCTCATCAGGCAGTTGGTCCAGCGTGTAGCCAAAGGTGCGCTGGTGCGCCCGGTTGATGGCACGAAATCGCCGGGTGGCATAGGAACTGATCTGCATGGGCACAGGCGAGGCTTCAAACACCCCTGCAAAGCGCTCCTCGCTCAGACGGTGCGCCCGGTCCGCTTCCTGCCGCGCTTGCTCGGCATCCACAGCTTGCAGCGCCAGCGACACATACCGAGCCGTTTCCTCCAGCAAGGTGCGCATCTCCTGGTCAAAGTAGTTCCTGGTTCCGGCATAGAACGTCAGAGCGGCTACCGATGTGCCCGATACGATGATGGGCACCGCGGCCGACGCATGGATGCCGTGCTCACGCCCCAGTGCATGCCAGGGCGTCGTGCGTTCGTCATTCTGGAAGTCATCGGTGTAGTGGATCGTGCCCTCCAGCATGCACATGCGTGTGGGCCCGTGGCTGGTGGACAGGCTGGGATCGGTCGTGATGACCAGCGTCTTGACGTAGTCGGTTGCCACGCCGTAGGTCGCAGCAGGCACCACCCGCCCTCGCGCCTCGTCCAACACACCTGCCCAGGTCAGGATGAAACCGCCGTCGCGCACCGCCCCTTCACAAACGGCCTCCAGGATTTCGCCGCGCGTTCGGAGCTTGAAGATCGCAGCATTGACGTGGCTGAGAAACACATAAAAGGTCTGCAGACGCTGGATGCGCTGCAGGTCGTGCAGTTCCGGCCCGATGTCGTGCAAGAAAGCCTGGTACGAGCCGCCCGACGCGTCGGCCAGATACGTGGCGCTGATCTGCAGGTCCAGGTCACTGCCATCCTTGCGGTGCCAACGCGTGCGTAACAGGGCGGCACCACTTTGCCGTATCGTCACCAGCGCCTGGTGCAGACCATCCGCGGCTTCGGCCTGCAGTTCCCCAATGGGCAACCGCAGCAATTCTTCCCGTGCGTAGCCGGTCATGCGCAACAGGGCCGCATTGACCTCAACAATGTGGCCATCCGCATCCAGCACCAGATAGCCATCGATGGATGTCTGGCGCGCCGCGGTGTAGCGCGCATCCAGCGCCAATTGGGCTGCACTGGCCTCTGCCTGCTTGGCGCGCCACAACAAGCGTCCGCCCAGGGTCAGCAGCACCGTCAGAAAAGCGGCTCCCCACAGGATGCTGCTGCGCAATTGGTCAACGGCCTCACTGACTTCTGCATGATCAACCTTGACGACCATGAACCAATCCGTTCCCTCAATTCCCGCTGAAGCGCCCACGACCTCTCTGCCGCGGTAGTCCTTGCCACGCACAGTGCTCAAGGTCTCGCTGCGAATCTCGGCAGCGCCCACATAGTCGGAATCCTTCAGCACCCTGCGCACACCCAGCACCGGTGTTGCGGGCAGAAAACGCAAGAGACTCAGATAGACAATGTCATCCCCATCCAGGCGCAACAACAGCGACTCCGACGTCTGAGATGCCTGGGGCCACTTCAGAATGCGCGGATACAGACCGACGGTTGCATCCATTTCCAGATAGACCACGCCAACCACCGCTCGCGCGGTATCCCCCCGTGCAAATACCGGCTGTGCCACTCCAAAGCAGGGTTGGCAATCGCTGGAGACGTGCATGTCCACCAGCGCACTGTGACCGCTGACCAGCACAGACCGAAATGCGGCCTCCTCGGTCGCCTGCAACACGGCCGCCGGATGGGAATCCATACGCTGCAGGTTGCGGTCAAACAGCGCAATATCGTAGTAACCGTAGGCTTCCCGGGTTTGTGCCAGGGCCTGCTCCAGCCTTTGGTCCAGTTCCGCTGGCACAACAGGACCATCCGCACGGTCCAGAGCCTGCCAGACTGGCGCGCGCAGGGCCAGCAACTGGGCATCCCTGAAGCGCTCCTGGACATAGCTTTGGATCTGCAACTTGCCCGACAGGGCTATGGTCTGCAGATCCGCCTCGGCCCGGCCTTCAATGGCCTGCGAGAAATAGCGAAACCCGCCGCTGGAAATCACAACCACCACGATGAACAACACCAGCCAACCCACAATGATGGCCAACGGACTCAGGACCATGCGGTCCGTTCTGGTGACTGGATCGCTGCGGACAGTCATGGGCTCACACTTTCAAAGTCCGCACGCCGGTCGTGCTCTCTTAGCCCTTCTGCATCCCTGCCAGACCGGCAATGGCCAGCGCATAGCCATTGACGCCAAAACCTGCCATCACGGACTTGGCAGCGGGCGAAATAAAGGAATGGTGGCGAAACGCCTCGCGGGCGTGCACATTGCTGATGTGCAGCTCGATCAGGGTAATGCCCGTGCCCTTGATCGCATCGTGCAAGGCCACGCTGGTGTGCGTATAGGCACCGGCGTTCAGGATCACACCGGCCAGCGTCCCCGCGGCGTGCAAATGACCGGCCTCGTGCAACCAGTCCACCAGCGTGCCTTCATGGTTGGTCTGGCGGAACTCCAACGCAAACCCATTGGCCGCGCAGGCGCGTTCGCACAAGGCCTGCACATCGTCCAGCGTTTGCGAGCCATACACCTGCGGCTCGCGCGTGCCCAGCAGGTTGAGGTTGGGGCCGTTGAGGACAAACACGGTTTTCATGGACGCTCCTGGGGGGGGTGGAAGGACTCAGGCCCGCGCGGGGATGGGTGTGAGGTCTGGCACCACATCGCCGCACTGGGCGCGGTTGCGCAGCGCATGCTCCATCACCACCAGGGCCAGCATGGCCTCGGCGATCGGGGTGGCGCGAATGCCCACGCAGGGGTCGTGGCGACCCTTGGTTATGACCTGGGTGGCGTTGCCGGTCACGTCAATGGAATCACGCGGCGTGATGATGGAACTGGTGGGCTTGATGGCAATGCTGACCTCCAGGTCCTGCCCGGTGGAAATTCCGCCCAGTACGCCGCCGGCGTTGTTGCTGGCGAAACCGTTGGGCGTCAACGAATCGCCATGCGTGGTGCCACGCTGCGCCACGCTGGCAAATCCAGCGCCAATCTCCACGCCCTTGACGGCGTTGATGCCCATCATGGCGTAGGCAATGTCGGAATCCATCTTGTCAAACAGCGGCTCGCCCAGGCCCACCGGCACGCGCGAGGCCGTCACACGGATGCGTGCGCCGCACGAGTCGCCGGCCTTGCGCAGGGCATCCATGTAGTCTTCGAGTGCCTGCACATCGGCCACCGGCGCAAAGAACGGGTTGTGGGGAACGTGGTCCCAGGACTCGAACGGGATGACCGTGTCGCCAATCTGCGTCATGCAGCCACGGAAGGTGGTGCCGTACTTCTCGAACAGCCACTTTTTGGCCACGGCACCGGCGGCCACCATAGGCGCGGTCAGCCGGGCGCTGGAGCGGCCACCACCGCGTGGGTCGCGGATGCCGTATTTTTGGAAATAGGCGTAGTCCGCGTGGCCGGGGCGGAAGGTCTCAAGAATGTTGCCGTAGTCCTTGCTGCGCTGGTCGGTGTTCTGGATCAAGAGCGCAATCGGCGTGCCGGTGGTCTTGCCCTGGTACACGCCGCTGAGGATTTGCACCGCGTCGGGCTCGTTGCGCTGGGTCACGTGACGGCTGGTGCCGGGACGGCGGCGGTCCAGGTCGCCCTGGATGTCGGCCTCGCTGAGCTCCATGCCCGGTGGGCAACCGTCAATCACACAGCCAATGGCCGGGCCGTGGGATTCACCAAAGTTGGTGACTGCGAAAAGGGTTCCAAATGTATTGCCGCTCATAGAGTTTGATTATCCCAGAGCGCAGAGGCTAAGGCGCCCCTTTTTACCGAAGCCATCAGGGAGCGGGTGTCTCACCCTCGCCCTCGGGCCAGTCCCGGATATAGGCCTTGAGCATCTTGTTCTCAAAATTCTGGCTATCCACCACGGCACGGGCCACATCGTAGAAACTGATCACCCCTTGCAGCATCCGGTGGTCCATCACCGGCATGTAGCGGGCGTGGCGGTCCAGCATCATGCGGCGCACCTCGTCCATATCGGTTTCCAGCGTGCAGGTCAGGGGGTGGTCATCCATGGCCGAGCGCACCAGGGTCTTGCCAATGGAGCCACCGTTCTTCACCACGATCTGGATCACCTCGCGAAAGGTCAGCATGCCCACCAGATCACCGTGCTCCATCACGACCAGAGAGCCAATGTCCTTGCTGCTCATCAGGTCCAGCGCACTGGCCAGAGGTTCGTCCGGGGTGGCGGTGTAAAGCGTGTTGCCCTTGACGCGCAGGATGTCGCTGACTTTCATGGTATTTCCTCGTGACACATGGTGGCTAAACTCACCTAAATATAGCCCACAATTGGAGCCTCTCACCATAAATTGCCAAGGGAAAGATATGTCTGGCTACGCCGACCCCGGTTTTGACACCCTGGCCCTGCACGCAGGCGCCGCACCCGACCCCAGCACCGGGGCACGGGCCGTTCCGATCCACCTCACCACCTCCTTCGTTTTCGAGTCCAGCGAGCACGCCCAGTCGCTGTTCAATCTGGAGCGCGCCGGGCATGTCTACAGCCGCATCAGCAACCCGACCAATGCGGTGCTGGAACAACGCGTCTCCGCACTGGAAGGCGGCATTGGTGCCATCACCACGGCCAGCGGCCAGGCAGCGCTGCACCTGAGCGTGGCCACGCTGATGGGCGCGGGCAGCCACATCGTGGCCAGCACGGCGCTGTATGGCGGCTCGCAGAACCTGCTGCACTACACGATGCGCCGTTTTGGCATCGAAACCACCTTCGTCAAACCGGGGGACATTGACGGCTGGAAGACCGCCATTCGCCCCACGACCAAGCTACTGTTTGGCGAAACCGTGGGCAATCCCGGGCTGGACGTACTGGACATTCCCACCGTCTCGGGCATTGCCCACGAGGCGGGCGTGCCGCTACTAGTGGACTCCACGTTGACCTCCCCCTGGCTGATGAAACCGCTGGAACTGGGTGCCGATCTGGTCTACCACTCGGCCACCAAGTTCCTGTCCGGTCACGGCACCGTGGTGGGTGGCATCGTCGTGGATGGCGGCAGCTTTGACTGGGCCAGCGCGTACGCGCGCTTCGGCAAGTTTGAGGAACTGGCCGCGCCCTACGAGGGCTTCCACAACATGAACTTCAGCGAGGAGAGCACGGTAGGTGCCTTCCTGCTGCGCGCCCGACGCGAAGGTCTGCGCGACTTTGGCGCCTGCATGAGCCCGCACACTGCGTGGCTGATTTTGCAGGGCGTCGAAACCCTGGGACTGCGTATGGAACGCCACATGCGCAACACCGAGAAGGTGGTGCAGTTCCTGGCCAGCCAGCCCTTTATCGGCCGCATCGGCCACCCCATGCTGGAGAGCCACTCCAGCCATGTGCTGGCGCAAAAACTCTTGCCACGTGGCGCCGGTTCGGTGTTCAGCTTTGACATCAAGGGCAACCGCGAGCAGGGCAAGAAGTTCATCGAAACGCTCAAGGTGTTCAGCCACCTGGCTAATGTAGGCGACTGCCGCAGCCTGGTGATCCACCCCGCCAGCACCACGCACTTCCGCATGACGGACGAGGCGCTGGCGGCGGCTGGCATCACCCAGGGCACGATCCGCCTGTCGATTGGCCTGGAGGATGCTGACGACCTGATCGACGACCTGAAACGCGCGCTCAAGGCCGCAGAGAAAGCGGGAGCCTGATCGCCATGGAACTCACCGTCAACAACGCCACCACCTATTGCTACACAGGCGGCAAGCCGTTCGATGCTGCCAAGCCCACCGTGGTCTTCATCCATGGCGTGCTCAACGACCACAGCGTCTGGATTTTGCAAAGCCGCTACCTGGCTAACCATGGCTACAACGTGCTGGCGGTGGACCTGCCCGGACACTGCCGCAGCGCGGGCGAGGCGCCGTCATCGGTTGAAGAAGCGGCCGACTTCATCGCTGCGTTGCTGGACGCTGCCGGCGTACAAAAGGCAGCCCTGGTGGGCCACAGCTGGGGCTCGCTGATTGCACTGGAGGCGGCGTCCCGGCTGAAGGAACGCGTCACGCACCTGGTGCTGGTGGGCACGGCCTTCCCGATGAAAGTCTCGCCGGTGCTGATCGAGACCTCATTGAACGAGCCGATGAAGGCGCTGGCCATGATCAACGTGTTCTCGCGCAGCACGCTAGCGGCACCACCCTCCGTGCTGGGGCCGGGCACCTGGGTCTTTGGCGCGGGCATGGCGCTGGGCAAACGGGTGTTGGCCAGCAACCGACAAGTCAACGTGTTCCACCGCGGCTTTGTCGCCTGTGACAGTTATGCCCATGGTGAGCAGGCCATCGATGACATTACCTGCCCGGTGCTCTTTGTGCTCGGTTCCCAGGACCAGATGACCGCGGCCAAGGCCGCGCAGCCGCTGATTGCCAAGGCCCGTGCCAGCGGCAAGGCGGTGCAGGTTGTGAACGTGCCCGTGGGCCACCACCAGATGAGTGAGGCGCCAGAGGAAACCCTGTTTGCCATTCGCGATTTCCTGAATACGGTCCCGTGACAATGCCCGTCTTCCAACGGGCCAGGAGCGCCCTCTTCGCGTACCTGCTGGCGCTCACAGCGACGTGGTGTTTCGCCACCGAACTGGAACTGCTGACCGAAGAAAATCCACCGCTCAATTACTCGGAGAACGGCCAGCCCAAGGGCCTGAGCATCGACGTGGTGCAGGAAATCCAGCGCCGCGTGGGCAGTCGTGACCCTATCAAGGTCCAGCCCTGGGCCCGCGCCTACCGCACGGCCAGCACCGTGCCCCATGTCGCGCTGTTTGGCACAGCGCGCACGGCCGCGCGGGAAGAGATGTTCCAGTGGGTGGGACCCGTAGCGACCGCAGTGGCGTCCCTGTATGGCAAGCGCGGCTCCGGTCTGCGCATCACCAGCCTGGAAGAGGCCAAGTCCGCAGGCCGCATTCTGGTGGTGCGGGACTTTTACACCCACCAGTTGCTGGAGAAGCTCGGCTTTACCAACCTGGAACTCGTGCCCAAGCCGGAAACCATGGTCAAGATGGCGGTCAATGGCCGTGCCCCACTGATGTTTGTCGGCAACCTGACCCTGCCAGACCTGCTGGAAAAGGCGGAGGCCAAGCGCAGCGACGTGGAGTTGCTCTACACCGTCACCAGCATCCAGACCTATATCGCCTTTTCGCTAGGTACCCCCAAGGAGATCGTGAACGCCTGGCAGGCCGCGCTGGATGGCATGAAGCGTGACGGCAGCTACGCCGTGATCTACGCCAAGTGGTTACCCGGAGAAACGCCCGCGCGGGTCAAACCCGACTCTGCCATTTCGCCCTACTGAACCACCCCACTACGGGTCATGGAAGGGTCGTAATGGGGATGATGTCGGTAACCTTTCTGCCACTGCTGATGGTGGCGTTTTGCTGCGTGCGTTCCTGTTCGACCTTACCTGCAATCTCCCTGTTCACCTGATCCTGCCGGTCCTGAGCCTGGCGTCCGGCTTCCTCGCGGGCAAGACGATCAGCCTGCAGCTTGTCGCCCAAGGCCTTTTCACGCTGGATGCGTGCATCGCTTTCCGTCTTGCGCTCCGCTGAATCGGCGACTCCCGGGATCGGCTTCTCCACCGTGGTGGCCGGCCCCTCGCAGGCACGGTCCGAATACTGGATTTCGCCAGCGGCATTGCGGCACTTGAAGTAGGTTTGCGCCGAGGCTCCGACACCGATCATGGCCATGGACAGCAGCACGGTATGAATGGCCCAAGGGTTTCTTCCTGCCCGTTGGAAAGTTGACAACATTTCTGCACCTCCGCAGGCGCGCGAACGCGCACCCACTGTTGCAAATAATAGTCGCCGGTGCGCAGAAATCGTTGCTATTTGTCAAAGGCTGGCCCTGAGCCTGCCCGGTGCGTGCGATTACTTGCCGGCCTTGACCGCCAGCACGGGACAGGACACCGACAACAGCAATTCCTGGGCGACACTACCCATGATGAGCTTGCCCACCGGGGAGCGCTTGCGGATACCGATGATCAGCAGCGATGCGGGCAGCGAGTCCACCAGCGCCTCGATTTCCTCGACCGCGCTCTTGCCGCGGCCAAACTGCTTGAACTCGGCATCCACCTTGGCATCGGCCAGCAGCTTTTCGATGCGCTCGGCATCGTGCGCAGTGGCCATGGATGTGTCATCGCCGTCACCTGGCGTGGCATTGACCACCATCAGGCGCTCATTGCGGCGCTTGGCAATTTCGATACCTTTATCCAGAGCGGCCTGGCCTTCAGGACGGGGCGCGTAGGCAACAAGAATGGTCATGGGTTATTTCCTATGGTTTCTGGAATAGTGCAATTTTGCACCGCTGGACACAGTTTATCTGCCACGGGGCAACGGCGTGCATCGTAGGCAGGAATTTGCCTTGAACAGTCACGAACGTGACTCAAGCGCGCGCCAGCACCTCGGCCACCCGGGCCCGGAGTTGCGGCAATAACTCGGCTTCAAACCAGGGATTGAGCCGCAGCCAGCGGTTGTTGCGCGGGCTGGGGTGCGGCAACGGAACCACCGTGGGCCAGTGTTCACGCCAGGACTGCACGGTCTGCGTCACCGAACGGCCGGATGTGCCCGGCAGGTGATAGGCCAGCGCGTACTGGCCAATCACCAGGGTCAGCTGCAGATGCGCCAGTTCCTGCAGCACCCGCTCGCGCCACTGTGGCGCACATTCGGGACGCGGAGGCAGGTCGCCACTGGGGCCGGTACCCGGGTAGCAAAATCCCATGGGCACAATGGCGACCCGATTCGGGTCGTAAAAAACGTCGGGCGGCATACCCAACCATGCACGCAGGCGGTCGCCACTGGCGTCGGTGAACGGTTGCCCCGATGCATGCACCTTGCGCCCCGGCGCCTGACCGGCGATCAGGATGCGTGCACTGGCTGACGCCTGCAGCACCGGCCGAGGCCCCATGGGCAGATGCGCCTCGCACAGGCGGCAGGCGCGGATCTCATCCAGCAGTTGCACCAGCCCTGCCATGATTTTAAATTGCTATGTTATTCATAGCACCTCACGCAGTGTTACCGAGGGCCAGTGGCCGATTTTCCATATTTTTTCGGTCTGCGGCGTGCGCTCCACCAGCCAGGCGCTCAGCAGCGGCTCCAGCAACGTGATGTCAGGATTGACCAGCAGCACATAGCGCGCCTCCGCGCCGGGTTGGATCACCTCACGCAACTGGCCCACCCAGTCAAAGTTCACCAGGGCCTGCAACAGTGGCTCCAGTCGCAACGGGTCCACATGCAGGGTGTTGCACAACTGATCCAGCGTCAAGCCCTTGGCATCGGTGGAGCGCACCTGTTCCAGCAACTGCACCACCTCCAGCGAAACCTGGAAGCGCCAGCCATGCGGCAGACGCCGCAGCGTGCCACCGGCCAGCAGGCTGGGCAGATAGGCGGTCAGCGCCGCGCCCAGCAGCACGATGACCCAGACCACGTAGATCCAGACCAGCAGAATGGGCAGCGTGGCAAAGGCGCCGTAGACCACCGAATAGGTGGGCACACTGCTCACATACCAGGCCAGGCCGCGTTTGGCCAGTTCCATGCCAGTGGAGACGAACACACCGCCCATCCAGGCATGGGCCCAGCGCACATGGGTGTTGGGCACAAAGCGAAACATGGCCGCCATGCCCGCCGCCACCGCGATGTACTGCAGGATGTTGAGCAGCACCGACACGGCGCCGGGCAGGTCCCCCACCAGCCCTTTGGAGAACGACACGGCGTACGAGGTCATGCTCAGACTCACCGCCAGCAGCACCGGACCCAGGGTGATGGTTGACCAATAAATCACCACCCGCTGGGCAAAGGGGCGCGGGGTGCGCACGCGCCAGATGCTGTTGAGCGTGCGATCAATCGTGAACACCAGCGCCAGCGCGGTGAACAGCAGGGCCACCAGGCCCAGCGAACCGAGCTTGCTGGCCTTGCCGGCGAATTGGTTCAGATAGCCCAACACTTGGCGGGCGATGTTGTCGGGCACCAGGCTCTCGATCAGCCACTTTTGCAGCACGTCCTGGAACTTGGCAAACATCGGAAAGGCGGTGAACACCGCCAGTGCCACGGTGATGAAGGGCACCAGGGCAATGATGGTGGTAAAGGTCAGGCTGCTGGCGGTCAGGCTCAGCCGGTCCTCGCGGAAGCGCTCGCGCAGGGTACGCAGCGCATGGAACCAGGGTACGTGGGAGACTTCGAGCAGCCAGCCCTGAATCAATCGGATAAATCGCATGCCCGCTATGATGCCACCGAGATGAATACACCCTCTCCAACCGTCAACTCCACGCGCTGGCTCGCCGTGGGCAGTGTGCTGGCACTGATTCTGCTGTCCCTGGCCTGGGAACTGGTGCTGGCGCCGCTGCGTCCCGGTGGCTCCTGGCTGGCTCTGAAGGCCCTGCCCCTGTGCATTCCGCTGGGCGGCCTGATGAAGAACCGCCTCTACACCTATCGCTGGGTCAGCCTGGTGGTCTGGCTGTATTTCATCGAAGGCGTGGTGCGCGCCTGGAGCGACAAGGCGCCCGGTAACTACCTGGCCATGGCCGAGATCGTGCTGTGCCTGCTGCTTTTTGCCGCCTGCGCGATGCATGTGCGCCTGCGCCTGGGCCCGCGTGGCGCCAACAAAAACCCCGATAGCCTGGAGGCCGCACCATGAGCGCCAACACCCCTTTGATTGCGCAACTGCGCTCAATCGTTGGCCCCGCCAACGTCCTCACCCACGACGACCCCAGCCTGGATCTGAGCGCCTGGGAACTCGACTGGCGCAAGCGCGAGCGGGGTCGCGCCCTGGCCGTGGTGCGCCCGGCCAACACGCCCGAGGTGGCCGCCGTGGTCAAGGCATGCGCTGCGGCGGGCGCCTCCATCGTGCCCCAGGGCGGCAACACCGGCATGGTGGTGGGCTCCACGCCCGACGCCACAGGCACGCAGATCGTGCTGAGCCTGACCTGCATGAACCAGGTGCGCGCGCTGGATGGCGGGAACCTGACCATCACCGTGGACGCCGGCTGCGTGCTACAAACCATTCAGGAGACCTGCGAGCAGGCCGGCTTTTTGTTCCCCTTGAGCCTGGCCTCGGAAGGCAGTTGCACCATTGGCGGCAACCTGGGCACCAACGCCGGCGGCACCCAGGTGGTGCGCTACGGCAACACGCGTGAGCTGTGCCTGGGCCTGGAGGTGGTGACGCCCCAGGGCGAGATCTGGGACGGCCTCAGTGGCCTGCGCAAGGACAACACCGGCTACGACCTGCGCCACCTGATGATTGGCTCCGAAGGCACGCTGGGCGTGATCACCGCCGCCACGATGAAGCTCTACCCCCTGCCGGTCGCCCAGCTCACCGCCTTTGCCGCCCTGCCCTCGCTGGAAGCTGCCGTGGAGCTGCTGGGTCTGGCCCACCAGCACCTGAGCGCCGGTCTGACCGGCTTTGAGGTCATGGGTAAGTTCGCACTGAGTCTGGTGACCAAGCATTTCCCGCAACTGCGCGTGCCATTCCAGGACCAGGATTGCCCGTACTGTGTGGTGCTGGAAAACTCCGACCAGGAGTCCGAAGCCCACGCCCGCGAACGCTTTGAGCGCCTGCTGGAGGCCGCCATGGAGCAGGGCTGCGTGCAGGACGCCGTGGTGGCCGAGAACATTGCCCAGGCCAGATCGCTGTGGCATATCCGCGAGAGCATTCCACTGGCCCAGGCGCAGGAGGGACTCAATATCAAACACGACATCTCGATTGCCGTCTCGCGGATCCCGGAGTTCGTGCGCCTGACCGATGCCCAATTGCAAGTCGCCTACCCCGGCGCGCGCCTGGTCAACTACGGCCACCTTGGCGACGGCAACCTGCACTACAACGTGCAGGCCCCGGCCGCAGCGGACGCCGAAGCATTTCTGCGCGACGATGAAAAGGGCGTCAACGCCATCGTCTACGACATGGTGGACCAGTTCCGCGGCTCCATCAGCGCCGAACATGGCGTGGGCAGCCTGAAGCGCGACAAGCTGGTGCAGCACAAGTCCCCGGTGGCCCTGGGCATGATGCGCGCGATCAAGCACGCACTGGACCCGGATAATCGCATGAACCCGAATCGGGTGCTATCAATACAATAGCTTAACAAGACCATTTTACGAGGGCTACGGCAAGAAAAGGGGGACTGGATGAAGCACAAAAACTACCTTGAAGCCATCCTGAACGCCACAACGGAAAGCGTTCTCTTGCTGGATCCTCAGGGTCTAGTCCTTGTCGTCAATGAAACTGCCGCGTCGCGCCTGGGGCTTCACCCGGCAGATATGCTCGGCAAGCAGGTGTTTGACTTGATGCCATCGGGCATTGCCGTGGAACGCCGCCGCCAATTTGACGAAATGGTCCGGAGCGGGATGGCCCGGCAAACCGAAGATACCCGGGCGGGACGGGTGTTCTGGACCAACCACTATCCGGTCAAGGACGAGAACCAGCAAACCTCCGCCGTCGTAGTCTTTGCCATTGACGTGACGGAGCGCCGGCAGATTGAACAGGCTCTCAGGGATTCGGAGCGCCGTTACCGCGCGTTTGCTGAAAATCTGCCGCAAGGGATCGTCATCACACAAACCGGACTGATCAAGTACGTCAACAAAGCTGCCTGCCAATTGCTGGGGTTTGCCCAGGACGAACTCCTGAATTGCGAGTTCCTGCCCCTGGTGTGCGAAGCGGATCGGTCGCGCATCGCGGACATCCATCGGCGACGCATGCAAGGCGAATCGGTTACCCCCTCCTATATCGTTGGAATGGTGCGCAAGGACGGGGTCGTCCGCCAATGGAGCATGCATGTCAGCACCATTGAGTGGGAGGGCAAGCCGTCCGGGCTTGGCAGCTTCTCTGACATCACCGACCATCAGCTGGCCGACTTGGCATTGCGGGAAAGTGAGGAGCGTTACCGTACGGCATTCGTCACCAGCCCCGATGCCATCAACATCACCCGCTTGTCCGATGGTTGCTACATCGACGTGAACGAGGGCTTCATGCGCATGACGGGCTGGAGCCGCGAAGAGGTCATTGGCAAGACCGCACTGGAACTCAAACTCTGGGCCGACCCCGCAGACCGCCAGCATCTGGCGGACGCACTGCGACGTGACGGCTACTACGAGAACCTGGAAGCCAACTTCCTGGCGAAAGACGGCAGGGTCATTTCGGGCTTGATGTCTGCGCACCTCATGCAGATCAAGGGCGTGGACTGCCTGCTGTCCGTCACCCGCGACATCTCCGAGCGCCGAATCGCCGACGACAAGCTCAAGCTGGCCGCCAGCGTGTTTTCGCATGCACGCGAAGGCATCCTGATCACCGATGCAGCCGGCACCGTCCTGGATGTCAACGACATGTTTACCGACATTACCGGCTACCAGCGGGAAGAAATCACGGGACACAACCCCCGCATCCTCAATTCGGGCCGGCAGGGCAAGGAGTTTTACACGGCGCTCTGGAAGGAACTGGCTGACAAGGGTCACTGGTTTGGAGAGATCTGGAACCGCCGCAAGAACGGAGAGATCTACCCGGAAATGCTGACCATCAGTGCGGTGCGCAATGCGGCGGGTGCGCCCCAGAACTACGTGGCGCTGTTTTCCGACATCACCGCCCAGAAGGCGCACCAGGGGCAACTCGAACACATCGCCCACTACGACGCCCTGACCAATCTGCCCAATCGGGTACTGCTGGCGGACCGCCTGCAGCAGGCCCTGACCCAGACGCAGCGCCGCAAGGAACGCCTGGCCGTTGCCTACCTGGACCTGGACGGATTCAAGCTCATCAATGACCGGTACGGGCACCAGGTCGGTGACCAGTTGCTGATCGAACTGGCCCGCGCCATGAAACAGTGCCTGCGCGAGGGCGACACCTTGGCTCGCTTGGGTGGGGATGAGTTTGTCGCGGTGCTGATCGACCTGGACGATCTGCCCGGCGGCGCTCCGATGCTGCAGCGCATCCTGACTGCTGCGGCGCAACCGGTGCAGATCGGCGAGTTGACGCTGAACGTGTCCGCCAGCCTGGGCGTCACCTTTTATCCGCAGGCCACCGATATCGATGCCGACCAGCTACTGCGGCAGGCCGACCATGCCATGTACCAGGCCAAGGTGGCGGGCAAAAATCGCTACCACGTGTTTGACCCCACGCAAGACAACACCCTGCGCGTGCACCACGAAAGCCTGGAGCGTATCCGTCTGGCCATGAGCCAACAGGAATTTGTCCTGTACTACCAACCCAAGGTCAACATGCGCACCGGCAAGGTGATCGGAGCCGAGGCGTTGATCCGCTGGCAGCACCCGGAAAAAGGGCTGTTGGCGCCAGACGCATTTCTGCCCGTGATTGAAAACCACCCATTGGCCGTATCAGTGGGCGAATGGGTGATCGACTCCGCACTCGCGCAAATGGAAAACTGGCGCGCAACCGGACTGGACCTGCCCGTCAGCGTCAACGTAGGGGCTCGGCAATTGCAGCAAAGCGATTTTCTGGATCGCTTGAAAGGAATTCTCGCCCGGCACGGGGGAGTTGATCCATCCCACCTGCAACTGGAGATTCTGGAAACCAGCGCACTGGAGGATATCTCCCAGGTTTCCCAGTTGATCGAGTCGTGTGCAGAAATGGGCGTGTCCTTTGCCCTGGATGATTTTGGAACCGGGTATTCCTCACTCACCTACCTTAAACGTCTGCGCGTGGACGCACTCAAGATCGACCAGAGCTTCGTGCGGGACATGCTCGACGACGAAGACGATCTGGCCATTCTGGAAGGCGTCATCGGCCTGGCCAGCGCGTTCAAACGCCATGTCATTGCCGAAGGGGTGGAGACGGCGGCCCACGGAGCCTCGCTCATGCACCTGGGTTGCGACCTGGCACAAGGGTATGGCATTGCCCGCCCCATGTCAGCCAGCGAACTGTCTGGCTGGGTGGCATCCTGGGAGCCCGACCCCAGCTGGTCAGAATTGCCCTGGCGCGGCGGCGAGGACGAGATGCCGTGACATGCAAACCCAGTCCTGTTCTGGGTGGCAACCTGATCAGGCCTAGTACTCATACTCCACCTGCAGCCGCACCGTATTGTCGGCAGATGCCTTGGTGTTGCCAAACAGAACGGCTGCGTTGTATTTGATGGCCTGGCGCGGCCCCACGGAAATCTTGCCGAACACGGCGGGGCCGACGAGATGAATCTGGTCCTCCTGCTTGGCCCAGTTATCCCAGGCTCCCAGGTCGCCCATCCCCTGCAAGCCGTATTCAAACAGCTGGGACATGCGGTACTTCACTTGCCACTGGTACAGCAGTCGGGTCGGACTGGGCGTGGCGGCCTGGTAATTGCGCTGAAAGAGCATGTTTCCGTTGAGCTGCCACTTACCAAACTCGGTTTGCAGCAATGGACCGGCTTTGATTTCCCAACCTTCATCATGGTCATTGGGGCGTTCAATCTCGATCAAAAAACCCAAGTCCACCGGGTACTTGCCGGTCTCCGTCAACTGGAACTTGTTTTCCCACTCGAATGCATCGAACTTGGTGCCCTCATTGAGTTCCTGTTTGTACTTCACGTAGAACTCAGTGAACCACCACGGCGTCACTCCGTAACCAAAACCAATGCTGGCCGCGGCCTCTCGCGGTGAGTCGCTTTTGTTGGCGCTGCCCATCTTGAAGTCGATTTCCCTCTCGCCGTATTCGACTTCGGGCGTGTAGATGTAATCGGCTGGCTCGGCATGGGCAAATGGAGCGAGCAGGGCCAAGCCTGTCGCCAGAACGGGCGCAAAGAGTTTCATGGGGGGTCAATCAGGAAGGGTTGAAGATTTGGGTGGAATACGGAGCATCCGCATTCCGGCAAGAATCACGGTCAGTGTCGCGACGTAGAACAACACTTGAATGCCTGAAGGCATGGCGTCATACCCGACCAACGTATGCAGGAACCGTCCGGTCATGGAGCCGTTGTCCAACAGCCAGGAGCTATCCCATAAGGGGCTGGCAAGGCTTGGCAAGACATCCGCCTGCACCAGAAAACGCGCTGCCTGACTGGCCATGGATGCAGCCAACAGCAGGACCAGGCCACTGGTGGCGTTAAAGAAATGGCGGGCAGGAACCTTCAGGAAGCCGGAATACAGGCCATAGCCCGCCGCCGCGCCGACGAACAAACCCAGCGCGCCCCCGCCAACCACTTGGTTGGTACTCTCCTCACCCGCCGAGAGCATGCCATACAGGAAAAGAACGGTTTCCGACCCCTCACGCAGCAACGCAAACGCCACCACCAGAGCCAGAGCAGACATCTCGCGGTTTCCACTGCTCACGTCCTGGCCGAGCTGTCTGGCATCGCGCGCCATTTCCATGCCGTGCCGTGCCATCCAGATGTTGTGCCAGGCCAGCATGATGGCAGCCAGCGCCAGAATGCCCGCATTGAACAACTCCTGACCGACACCCTCGGCCAGTTCGGCAATCTGACCCGTCAACGCGGCGACGACGAGGGAGCCAATCAGGCCGGCGCCCATGCCTGCCCCAATCCAGCGATTGCGGTTGTGCAGACCACGTGTGGCCACGGCGATGATGCTGATGATGAGCGCAGCCTCAATGGCTTCGCGAAAGACGATGATGGCAGCGCCCAGCATGTCGACTACTCCGCAATGACGACGCCCTGGGCCGTCTTTTCATGGAACTCACCAATAAAGGGATAGCGACCCGGGGCAAGTGGCCCGACGTAGATCGTGATCTTGGCACCGGGGGCAACCACTTTTTCCCGGTTCAGGGAGTGGCTTTCAAACTCCTCCGCCGTGGCATCCTGGTTGTGGACCACCAGCTTGACCTTCTGATTGGCCGGCACACGCACTTCCGCCGGTGTGAAGCGGTGGTCTTTGATGACAATCTCAACGTCACCATCCGCAGCAAAAGCGGATAGCGCCAACATCAGGGGAATCAGAGCCAGTCTTTTCATGATCATTTCCTTTGATGCTAATGATAATGATTCGCATTGATATTGTAAAGGATTTTTTGGAAAATCTCACATCGTTGAATAGTCGGGGCACTTTTCAGGAACGGTATTTGCTACAAACTTGATAGCTTGGTACGCATATTCCACGAGGGCTTGAGCCAAAATTTCTACACCATCATGGGGCGCGCTCGCCCGTTTGCAGCCGCCACAGAGCCGCGTAGCCGCCATTGCGCGCCACGAGCGCGTCGTGCGTGCCGCTCTCCACAATGCACCCGGCTTCTAGCAGGTGGATGTAATCGGCCTGGCGCACGGTGGACAGCCGGTGGGCGATGACGATGGTGGTGCGGTTGCGGCTGACCACGTCGAGGGATCGCTGGATGGCGGCCTCGGTCTCGTTGTCCACGGCACTCGTCGCTTCGTCCAAGATCAGCACCGGCGGGTTCTTCAAAATGGCGCGCGCCAGGGCCAGCCGCTGGCGCTGGCCACCGGAGAGCTTTTGCCCGCGCTCGCCAATGCGGGTGGCAAAGCCCAGCGGCAGCCTGGCGATGAACTCGGAGCACTCCGCGGCACGGGCCGCCTCGGCGATTTGCGCGTCGCTGGCACCCGCCGCGCCATAGGCAATGTTCTCGGCCACCGTGCCATCCGTCAGAAACGTGTCTTGCGACACATAGCCGATGGCACGACGCAGGTCCTGCAGGTTGAGCGCGTCAATCGCCTGGCCGTCGAGCAGGATGCGGCCTTTTTGGGCGGTGTAGAAGCGCAGCAGCAGCTTGACCAGCGTGGACTTGCCCGAGCCGGTGGAGCCGACAAAGGCCGTGGTCTTGCCGGCGGGAATCGTGAGGTCAATGTCCTGCAGCGTAGGCGTGGCGTCGTAGGCAAAGCCCACGTGCTCAAAGCGCAGTTCGCCCTTGGCCGCATCGATGGGGAAATGCTGGCCTTCGTAGGGAATGGCGATGGGTGTGTCCAGCAGCTTCATGGCCCGGTCAATCGCCGCCACCGAGCGCTGGTACATGTCGGCCACCTCGGCCAAACCGGTCAGCGGCCAGAGCAGGCGCTGCGTCAAAAACACCAGCACGGAATACGCACCCACCGCCAGATCGGCATGCAGCGTGAGCCAGCCACCGTACAACAGCGTGGCCGTAAAGCCGCTCAGAATCGCCATGCGGATCACCGGCGTTATGGCCGCACTGAAGCGAATGGCCGCCGCATTGGCCATGCGGTAGGCATTGCTGGCCTGCGCGATGTGGTCGGCCTCAAACGTCTCGGTGGCAAAGGCCTTGATGGTGGCCAGCCCCAGCAGGTTGTTGTTGAGCCGCGCGCCTACGTCGCCCGCGGCTTCGCGCACCTGGGCGTAGCGCGGTGCCAGCCGCTGCTGGAACCAGAAGGCGCCAAACAGGATGATGGGCACCGGCAGCAAGGCAATCAGCGCAATGCCCGGTTGCAGCGCGAAGAACACCGCGCTGATCATCAGGCTGGAGCAGAACACCTGGATGATCTGGTTGGCCCCGCCGTTGAGAAACCGCTCCATCTGGTTGATGTCATCGTTCAGGATGGCCATCAGGTTGCCGGTGCGCTGGTCCTCAAAATACGCCATCTCCAGCTTCTGCACATGGCGGTAGGTGTCCAGCCGCAAGTCGTGCTGGATGTCCTGCGCCAGGCGGCGCCACTTCAACTCGTAGAGATACTGGAACAGCGACTCGCCACCCCAGACAAACACATTGATCACGCCCAGCGCCAGCAACTGGTGCCAGATGCTGGTGATGCCCAGGCCGCCCAGCACATTGCGCGCCAGAAAGCTCTGGTCGCCCTTGACCACCACGTCCACCGCGGCGCCGATCAGCACCTCGGGCAGGATGTCGAAGAACTTGTTGAGGACCGAGTACAGCGCGGCCAGGCGGAAATCGCGCCGGTACTTGCCGGCGTAGGCGAACAGTCTCTTGACGGGGTGCATGGCGTTAACGCGGCGACCGCGCGGCATTCATGGACACAATGGCCTTGCCCACCGGGGCCAGCGTCAGGGCCGCCAGTTTGAGGTGCTGCAGTCCAAACGGAATACCAATGATGGTCACAAAGCAGCACAGGGCTGACGCAATGTGACCCAGCGCCAGCCAGAAGCCGGCAAAAATGAACCAGATGACATTGCCCAGCGTACCGAGCACCCCGGTGCCAATGTCGTCAACGCCATTGATCGCCGCACGGCTCACGGCTTCCTTGCCAAAGGGAAAAAAGGCAAACTGGCCAATCACAAAACACGCCTTGGCCCAGGGCCAGCCGATGATGGTGATGGCGCAGATCAGCCCCGCCAGCCACCAGCCAAGGCCCATCAGAAAACCACCCAATACAAACCAGAAAACGTTACCGATTGCGCTCATGCAGAGTCCTTCCGTGCAGTTGCAGCCCAATATAGCGCAGTCCCTCAAACTGGTGCATTGCCTCCCTCTACGCGCAAGTGGATAACCCTAAAAATCACTGCCATTTGCTATATATTTGATAGCTTCATACGCATATTCCACGAGGGCTAAGGCCCAATATTAAGGTGGGTTAAGGTCTGCCACAGCGGGAGGGGCAACAATGGGCTTTCCAATTGACCGTCCACGACTGCACGAACGGAGTAAACCATGGACCACGCCCTTGCCAACCTCGTCATCGATGCGCGCGAGATGGAGCCGCCCGAGCCGTTTGTGGCGACCATGGACGCGCTCGACGCCATGGACCCCAGCCACAAGCTGTTGCTGATCATCAACCGTGAGCCGCACCCGCTCTACCGCGCCCTGCAAAAGCAGGGATACGCCTACCAGGCCGAGCTCACGGCGGACTACACGTTTGAAATCCTGATCTGGCGCAAGCAGCCCTGATGCAAGCACATCTGTCGTTCGACCAGGGTCCCCCCATCAGCGCACCGTTGCGCTTTTTCATCACGGCGCCGCTGTTCGCCATGTGCGCGGGTTGTCTGCTGCTGTGGGCCGGACCAGATCTGTTCGCCTCGCGCTGGACACCGGCGGCACTGGCCCTGACCCACCTGATCACCGTGGGCTTCATGATGCAGGTGATGCTGGGCGCCATGCAGCAGCTATTGCCCGTCATGGCCGGCGCCAACATCCGCCGCCCGCTGCTGGTGGCAACCGTGGTGCATGCCGCCATCACCCTTGGCGGGGTTCTGCTGGTGCTGGCCTTTCTGACGTCCAGGCCACTGCTGTTTGGCTGCGCGGTGGCCTGCCTGGGCGGCGGGGTAATCACCTTCGTTGGTGCGGCCGTGCAAGCCCTGCACGGCGTGCCCGCCACCAGCCCCATCGTCCGCGGCATGCGACTGGGGCTACTGGGGCTGTGTGTGACGGTGAGCTTTGGCTTGCTGAACGCCGTGTCCGTGGGCTGGTCGCTGGGCCTGCCGCTGGAGCAGCTGGTCAATGTGCATCTGGGCTGGGGCTTTGCCGCCTGGGGGGGGGCCATGCTGGGTGCGGTGGGCTTTGTGGCGGTTCCCATGTTCCAGCAAACGCCGCAGTATCCGGGCTGGTTTGGACGCGTCTTTGCGGCGCTGGCCATCGCCATGGTGACGGTGTGGAGCGTCGCCGAGCTGGGCGGCATGGAACGCGGCGCCACGGCGCTGGCCATCGGGATGGTGCTGGTGGCCGCCTCCTTTGCGTGGATGACGCTGACGGTGCAGCGCCAGAGCAAACGACCCACGCTGGACGCGGTGCAGCGCCTGTGGCGCCTTGCCATGGTCAGTGCGCTGCTGGCCTGCGCGCTGTGGCTGCTGACACGGATGTCGGGCACGGTGGCCCAGTGGCAGAGCTGGCCGCTGCTGTTTGGCGCGCTGCTGCTGTTTGGCGGCTTCATGTCGGTGATTGTGGGCATGCTGTACAAGATCGTGCCCTTTCTGGTCTGGCTGCACCTGCAAAACCTCGGCCACGGCCGTCTGATGGCGCCGAATGTGAAGAAGGTGCTGGACGAGCGGCACATCAACGGCCAGATGCGCGCCCACTTTGTAGCGGTGGCGCTGTTGCTGCTGGCGGTGCTCTGGCCGCGCGGGTTTGTCTACCCCGCAGGTCTTGCCTTGATCGCGGCCAACGCCTGGCTGCTGCGCAACCTGTTGACAGCGGTGGCGGTATACCGCACCCACCTGGCCAAGATCGCCGCTCTCGACACCCCAGCGGGTTGACCGGCTTTCCATCATCATGCGCATATACTGTGCGCATCCTTGATGGAGAACTGCCATGCTTCATTTTGACAACGCGCCCAAGAAAGCCACCAATTTGTCCCTGAACTCCCGGGTGCTGGAAGCAGCACGCGAGATGGGCATCAACATTTCCCAGACCGTGGATACCCTGTTGGCACAAGAGGTCAAACGGCGCTATTGGGAAAAGTGGAACGACGATAACAAAGGCGCCATCGACGCCTACAACCTGCGCGTTGAGGAGCACGGTTTGCCCCTGGCCAAATACCGGACCTGGGGCAAGGCCTTGGGCAACGGAAGCAAGGGCGACTGATATGGCCCGGTTCGATGTCTATGCCAACCCGGACCGGGATGAACGCAACATAATTCCCTTTTTTCTGGATATTCAGAACGACCACATCAAGGGCTTTCAAACCCGCGTGATGGTCCCCTTGTGGGATGCTGCGATGATTGCATCCCGAACGGCGGACCTCAATCCCGAATTGGAGGTCAAGGGGCAACGTGTCGTCATGGACACCCCCGCTCTGGGTGCCGTTCCTCTGTCAGCCTTCAAACGCGCCGTCGACAACCTTGGCCCCCAGCAATTGATTATTCAAAACGCCCTTGACACCTTATTTGGAAGCTATTGACATGAGCCACCCCATCCGCTGCCAATACGAAGACTTCATGCGCCACGTCTACACCACGGGCGTGCACAAGGGCGACCGCACCGGCACCGGCACCAGGAGCGTGTTTGGCTACCAGATGCGCTTTGACCTGAACGAAGGCTTTCCGTTGGTCACCACCAAGAAGGTGCATTTGCGAAGCATCATCCAGGAACTATTGTGGTTCCTGACTGGATCGAGCAGCAACAACTGGCTGAAAGAACGCGGCGTCACCATCTGGGACGAGTGGGCGCGTGCCGACGGTGACCTGGGTCCGGTCTATGGCGTGCAATGGCGCAGCTGGCCGACGCCGGACGGCGGCCACATCGACCAGATTGCCGAAGTCATCAAAACGCTGAAAAGCAACCCGGATTCGCGCCGGATCATCGTCAGCGCCTGGAACGTGGCCGATCTGGACAAAATGGCGCTGATGCCCTGCCATGCCTTCTTCCAGTTCTACGTGGCCCCCGCCACCGAGCCCGGTGGCAAGGGCCGCTTGAGCTGCCAGCTATACCAGCGCAGCGCCGACATCTTTCTGGGCGTGCCGTTCAACATCGCCTCCTACGCGCTGCTGACCCACATGGTGGCCCAGCAGTGCGATCTGGACGTGGGCGACTTCATCTGGACCGGTGGCGACTGCCACATCTACAGCAACCACCACGAGCAGGTGGAGCTGCAGCTCAGCCGCACGCCCTTGGCTTACCCGACGCTCAACATCAAGCGCAAGCCGGACTCGATCTTCGAGTACCAGTACGAAGATTTTGAAGTCGTCGGTTACGAGAGCCACCCCGCCATCAAGGCGCCGGTGGCGGTGTGAGGCTGCCCATGCAACTGCACCTCATATTCGCCAAGGCCCGCAACGGTGTCATCGGCAAGGACAACGCTCTGCCCTGGCACCTGCCGGAAGACATGGCGCACTTCAAGCGCGTGACCATGGGCTGCCCCGTCATCATGGGGCGCAAGACCTGGGACTCCATCCCGGCACGTTTTCGGCCACTGCCCGGGCGTGTCAATGTGGTCGTCTCGCGCCAACCTGGTTGGAACGAAAATGGCTCCAAGCCCTCGTCCAGCCTACACAAGGCGCTCTCATTTTGTGAGCAATTTGAGAATGTCTGGGTGATTGGCGGTGCCGAGCTGTATGCCCAGGCGTTGCCCTTGGCCAGCACGGCCGTGGTCACGGAAATCGACGCCGATTTTGACGGCGACGCTTTTGCCCCACAATTCGGGCCTGCGTGGCTTGAAACCGCACGCGAAACCCACACTTCGGTCAACGGGCTGCGCTTCAGCTTTGTGACCTATCGCAACCCCCAACCCCAACCAAAGCCCCAAGGAAATTAAGCATGTCAGGACACGGATTCCACGTTCACGGCCCGCACGACCACGAACTCGAACACGCCCAACAGGGCGGCCACGGCGGTGGACACGACAGCGGCGGCATGATCAACCAGATCGCCATGTTCACCGCCATCATCGCCACCATCGGCGCCATCTTTGGCTACATGGGCGGCGCCACCCAGGCCAATGCCGGTCTGTACAAGAACAACGCCGCCATCAAGAAGACCGAAGCCTCCAACCAGTGGAACTACTACCAGGCCAAGAGCACCAAGCAGTCGCTGGCCGAGATGTCGCGCGACCTCTCCACCAAGGAAGACGACAAGACCAAGTACCAGGCCAAGGTCGACCGCTACGACAAGGAAAAGACCGAGATCAAGGCCGTGGCCGACAAGCTCGAAGCCGAAGCCACCGAATGGGACCACCAGAGTGACGAGCAAATGCACCAGCACCACCGCTGGGCGCAGTCCACTACCGTGCTGCAGGTCTGCATTGCCTTGGCCGCCATCGCGCTGCTGACCAAGAAGAAGTGGCTGGAATACGCGATGTTTGCTGCTGGTGGTATTGGCCTGGCCGTTGGTGGCATGGCCGCACTGCACGTGTGACCATGCGGCTCGCCACCTGGAACGTTAATTCCCTGTCCGTGCGCCTGCCCCAGGTGCTGGACTGGCTGGCTGCCCAACAGGCCGCCGGCACGCCGGTCGACGTGCTGGCGCTGCAGGAGCTGAAGATGACGGACGACAAGTTCCCGCACGCGGCGTTCCTTGATGCGGGCTACCACGCCCAGTGGTTTGGCCAGAAGACGTACAACGGCGTGGCCCTGCTGTCGCGCACGCCGGCCACCGACGTGGTGAAAAACATCCCCGGCTTTGATGACGACATGGCCCGGGTGATTGCCGGCACCGTGCGACCGGAGGGCACCTCGTATGGTGCAACGGGTGTGCGCGTGATTGGCGCCTATTTCCCCAACGGCCAAGAGCCCGGCAGCGAGAAGTTTGAGTACAAGATGGAGTGGCTCAAGGGCCTGCGCCAATGGGTCAAGGCGGAGCTGGAAGTGCACCCCAAACTGGTGCTAATGGGCGACTACAACATCACCTTTGATGACCTGGACGTGTGGGACCCGGTGGGCCTGAAGGACACCATCCACTGCACCGAGGAAGAGCGCTACCACCTGCGCGCGCTGATCGCGCTGGGCCTGCACGACAGCTTCCGCCTGTTCGAGCAACCGCCCAAGAGTTTTTCGTGGTGGGACTACCGCGACTTTGGCTTCCGCCGCAACCGCGGCATGCGCATTGACCACATCCTGATCAGCAGCGCACTCAAGGATCGGGCCCAGGCTTGCGTGGTGGACAAGGAGCCGCGCAAAAACGAGCGCCCGAGCGACCATGCACCGGTCGTCCTGACGCTCGCCTAGCTATCGAAACAGTAGCGCCCTACGCCGTATTGGCGAGGGCTACTGCCTTATTTCACTCTCAACCCAACAGGCTGTCGGCGGCCACGTAGGCGTAGCCCAGGTCCTTGGCCACGGCCTCATACGTGACCTTGCCTTCGCAGACGTTCAGGCCGTTCTTCAGGTGCGCGTTGTCACGCAGCGCAGCCTTCCAGCCCTTGTTGGCCAGGGCCACGGCGTGGGCGATGGTGGCGTTGTTCAACGCGAAGGTCGAGGTGCGGGCCACGGCGCCGGGCATGTTGGCCACGCAGTAGTGCACCACGCCGTCCACCACATAGGTGGGTTCGGCATGGGTGGTGGCGTGCGAGGTCTCGAAGCAGCCGCCCTGGTCAATGGCCACGTCCACGACGACGGCGCCCTTCTTCATGCGGCTGATCATCTCGCGCGTCACCAGTTTGGGCGCGGCGGCACCGGGAATCAGCACACCGCCAATGACCAGGTCGGCATCCAGCACGGCCTCCTCGATGCTGGAAGCGGTGGAATAGACGGTGCTGATGCGGTTGCCAAATACCAGGTCCAGCTGGCGCAGGCGGTCCACGCTCTTGTCGATGACGGTCACGCGCGCGCCCAGGCCCACGGCCATTTGCAGCGCGTTGGTGCCGACCACACCGGCGCCGATGATGGCCACATGCGCCGGGGCCACGCCGGGCACACCGCCCAGCAGCAGGCCACGGCCGCCATGCTCCTTTTCCAGATGCGTGGCGCCGGCCTGGATAGCCATGCGGCCGGCCACTTCGCTCATGGGTGCCAACAGGGGCAGGCCGCCGCCGGCACCCGTGATGGTTTCGTAGGCGATGCAGACCGCGCCGGATTGGACCAGAGCCTTGGTCTGCTCGGGGTCCGGAGCCAGGTGCAGGTAGGTGTACAGGATCTGGCCGGGGCGCAGCATGGCACATTCCACGGGTTGGGGCTCCTTGACCTTCACGATCATGTCGGCACGCTTGAAGATGTCGACGGCAGCAGCCACCATCTCGGCGCCGGCGGCCTGGTACTGTGCGTCATCCAGGCCGATGGCACTACCGGCGTTGGCCTGCACCAACACCTGGTGGCCGTTGGCGACGAGTTCGCGCACGCTGGCCGGCGTCAGCCCGACACGAAACTCGTTGTTCTTGATTTCCTTGGGGACTCCGATCAGCATGGCGATCTCCTCGTTTGTTTGTAAGAAACGCCATTGTGGGCAAATTTTCCAAAATTAGTAGCTCCATGCATTAAATATGCATATCATTACAAACTCTAATGTTTCTCCATTTCCGCTAGCCAACGGGCGAAAGAAAAGCCGCTATGGTTTATATAGCGGCTTACGCAATGTTCACGAGGGCTAGGGGCCAGATTCACTCCAGGCCCAGTTCCTGGATCTTGCGCGTGATGGTGTTGCGGCCAATGCCCAGCTTCTGCGCAGCCTCAATGCGACGCCCCTTGGTGTTGGCCAAAGCCGCCAGGATCAGGCGCGACTCGAAACGGTGCGTCAAGGCGTCCCAGACATCGGTGCGGCCAGAACCCAGCAAGGCAATGGCCTCCGCTTCCAGCTCGGCCTCCCACCCGGTCAGGCTACCCACAGCAGCCGGCATGGCCACGGGCGTGAGGGGCATGGACGCCGTCGCCAAGGGCTCCGCAGGCGCCGCCAGCGGTGTTGCTCCAGCGGCGGCAGCCACTGGTGACACGACCCCGGCACCGGCCTCGCCCAGCGTAACGCCCACCTCGGGTGGCAGATCCTTGGGTTCGACCACCTGGGCTGGCGCCATCACCGTGAGCCAGTGGCAGATGTTCTCCAGTTGGCGCACATTGCCGGGGAAGTTGAACGCCTCCAGCCAGGCCAGCGCCGCATCGGAAATGCGCTTGGGCTCCACGCCCAGTTGCTTGGCGCTTTGCTGCAGGAAGTGGCGTGTCAGCATGGGCACGTCTTCCTTGCGCTCGCGCAGGGCCGGCAGGCGCAGGCGGATGACGTTCAAGCGGTGGAACAAGTCCTCGCGGAAGCCCCCCTCTTTGACGCGCAGTTCCAGATTCTGGTGGGTAGCGGCAATCACGCGCACATTGGTCTTGACGGCGCTGTGGCCGCCGACGCGGTAGAAGTGGCCGTCACTGAGCACGCGCAGCAGCCGGGTCTGCAGCTCGAACGGCATGTCGCCAATTTCGTCGAGGAACAGCGTACCGCCATCGGCCTGCTCGAAGCGGCCACGGCGCATGGTCTGGGCGCCGGTGAAGGCGCCACGCTCATGGCCAAACAGTTCGCTTTCCAGCAAATCCTTGGGAATGGCTGCGGTGTTGATCGCCACAAACGGGCCATTGGCGCGCGGTGAATGTTTGTGCAGGGCACGCGCCACCAGTTCCTTGCCGGAGCCGGACTCGCCGGTGATCATCACCGTGACGTTGCTCTGGCTCAGGCGGCCAATGGCACGGAACACGTCCTGCATTGCCGGCGCCTGGCCCAGCATCTCGGGTGTTTCGCCCATGCGCTCTTCGCTGACTTCTTCGCGCTGGCTTTCCTCTACCGCACGGCGGATCAGCTCCACCGCCTTGGGCAAATCGAAGGGCTTGGGCAGGTACTCAAAGGCGCCGCCCTGGAAGGCGCTCACGGCACTGTCCAAGTCCGAGAAGGCGGTCATGATGATGACCGGCAAGCCTGGGTGTTTGGCCTTGACCTTTTCCAGCAGTTCCAGACCCGAGCCGCCCGGCATACGTATGTCGCTGACCAGGATTTGCGGACCCTCGTCGTCGGCCGCTGTGTTCAGCGCCGCCAGCACATCGCGGGAGTTGGAGAAGCTGCGGGTCGGCAGGTGCTCGCGCAGCAGGGCCTTTTCCAGTACGAAGCGTATGGACTGGTCGTCATCTACTATCCAAATCGGCTTCATTATTTTTGCGTCCCCTACAGTTCAAGGTAACGGAATCAAGATCTTGAAATCCGTACGGCCTGGCACGCTGTCGACCTCGATCAGGCCATGATGCTGTTGTACAAAGGTTTGCGCCAATGTCAGCCCCAGGCCGGAGCCGCCTTCCCTGCCCGACACCAGCGGATAGAAAATGCGGTCCTTGATCGAATCTGGCACACCAGGTCCGTTGTCGATGACATGCAATTCCAATGCCAACCGGTAACGCTGTTTGCCGAAAGTGATCTGGCGCAGCACGCGGGTGCGAAAGGTGAGCACCGCGTCACCCGCGGCCATGCGTTCGGACAGCGCCTGGCAAGCGTTGTGCGCGATGTTGAGAACGGTCTGGATGAGCTGCTCGTGGTCTCCACGGAACTCGGGGATCGAGGTATCGTAGTCACGCACCACACGCAGGCCCTTGGGAAACTCCGCCAGGATCAGTGAGCGCACCCGCTCGCAGACCTCGTGGATGTTGACATCGCTGACCATGTGCGGGCGGCGGTGCGGAGCCAGCAGGCGGTCCACCAGGCTCTGAAGACGATCAGCCTCGTGGATGATGACCTGGGTGTACTCGTTCAGGTCGGGCGACTCCATCTCCATTTCCAGCAACTGCGCCGCACCGCGAATGCCTCCAAGCGGATTCTTGATTTCGTGCGCAAGGTTGCGGATGAGCTCCTTGTTGGTCTGGGCCTGTTCGGCAAGACGCTCTTCCCGGTCCTGGCGCGTCTGCTGCTCCAGCGGCACCATTTCGACAATGATTTCTTCCACCGGCTCGGTCCACGTGATGATCACATGCACCGGCATGGGTTCACCACTGGAGCGTTTGAGGAAGGCGTCGTAGCGCAGCACGGCAAACGCGTTCTCACGGGCACCGCTCAGGGCACTTTGCAACAGCGAGGGTTCGGTAAAGGCATCGGAAAAGCACGATCCCACAATGGAACGGCGCGAGATGCCCATCGCATCTTCAAGACCTGCGTTGGAAAAGATGACCGAGGCGTCCGGCCCCACAACGGCCACGAGGGTGGCCAGCAGGTCAAACGACTGGAACCGGCGGGATGGCGCTTCCAAGCCGATTATTTCGCCGAAGACCCAGCCACCGAGGCTGCGTTGACACGGCTCAGTTCGCGCCGGATGCCTTCGATGTCGCTCTCATTGCGGGCGATGCCGGCCTTGAGCTCTGCGACACGGTCCAGGTATTTCTGGTGGTTGCGGGTTTCGGGGCCGAGCTTTTCCGGTTCGCCATTGTTGTATTCCTTGAGCAGTTCCACCTGGCGCGCCTCGGCCTTCTTCAGCTCGGACTCCAGAATCAAACGCGAGTCAGAGTCCTTGGAACGCTGGTCGGCAGAGTCCACCCGTTGGCCCGGCTGCGCAGTGCCTGCAGGCCGGGCAGCGGGCTTGTGCGACTGCACCACAGTGACGTTGCCGCCAGAGATCAGTTTGCAATTCTTGGCCTGGGCCTCGGAGACGGTGTTGGTGTACTCGTTGCCGCAGCGATAGATGCGGTCCTGGGCCCAACTGGCGGTGCCCACCACGCTGGCCAACAAGGGAATCAAAAAAACAATTTTCATGCTGTGTCCACGCATCAAGTGCAGGGCTGATCGGTCAGTATGCTTCAAAAAAGGTCAAAAACAAAATTCCGGCTCCGCTATATCGTCGTGTGACCCGCATAACAACAATTGGTTTCAAAAAAAAAGGACGGCATACGCCGTCCTCATGAATAACCCGAAAGGGCTGCCCCCACCGGGCAGCCGACCCCATTACAGGGAGTAGTACATGTCGTATTCGACAGGGTGCACCGCCATGCGGAAACGCGTGACTTCGGACATCTTCAGTTCGATGTAGGCGTCCAGCATGGAGTCGGTGAACACGCCGCCCTTGGTCAGGAAGGCGCGGTCCTTGTCCAGGTGTTCCAGCGCCTGATCCAGGCTGTGGCACACGGTTGGCACCTTTGCATCTTCCTCGGGCGGCAGATGGTACAGGTCCTTGGTGGCAGCTTCGCCGGGATGGATCTTGTTTTCCACGCCGTCCAGACCGGCCATCAACAGGGCAGCAAAGCCCAGGTAGGGGTTCATCAGGGGATCGGGGAAGCGGGCTTCCACGCGACGGCCCTTGGGGTTGGCCACAAACGGAATGCGGATGGAAGCGGAACGGTTCTTGGCCGAGTAGGCCAGCTTCACAGGCGCTTCGAAGTGGGGAACCAGGCGCTTGTAGCTATTGGTGCCGGGGTTGGTGATGGCATTCAGGGCACGGGCGTGCTTGATGATGCCGCCGATGTAGTACAGCGCGAAGTCGCTCAGGCCGGCATAGCCGTCGCCAGCGAACAGGTTCTTGCCGTCTTTCCACACGGACTGGTGCACATGCATGCCGGAACCGTTGTCACCGTGGTAGGGCTTGGGCATGAAGGTGGCGGTCTTGCCGTAGGCATTGGCCACGTTATGGATCACGTACTTTTGCAGCATGGTCCAGTCAGCGCGCTCGACCAGCGTACTGAAGCGGGTGCCGATTTCGTTCTGGCCTGCGCCCGCCACTTCGTGGTGGAACACTTCGACCGGGATGCCCAGGGATTCAAGGATCAGGGACATCTCGGCGCGCATGTCTTGCGTGCTGTCAACGGGGGGGACGGGGAAGTAGCCGCCCTTGACGGTGGGACGGTGGCCACGGTTGCCGCCTTCGAGCTTGGCGCCGGAGTTCCAGGGTGCTTCGTACTCTTCGATTTCGTAGAAGGTGTTGTTGGGGTCGGTGCTCCAGCGCACGCCGTCAAAAATGAAGAACTCGGGTTCAGGACCGAAGAAGGCGGTGTCACCGATACCGGAAGCCTTGAGGTAGGCTTCGGCTCGCTTGGCAATGGAACGGGGATCGCGGTCGTAGGCCTTGCCGTCAGCAGGCTCCACCACATCACAGGTCATGATGATGGTGGTTTCCTCGAAGAAGGGGTCGATGTTGGCGGAGTTGGGATCGGGCATGAGCAACATGTCCGAAGCCTCAATACCCTTCCAGCCGGCGATGGACGAGCCGTCAAACGCATGGCCGGAAGTGAACTTGTCTTCGTCAAAATGCGAAACAGGCACGGTGGTGTGCTGCTGCTTGCCGCGGGTATCGGTGAAGCGGAAGTCAACAAACTTGACTTCGTTCTCTTTCACCATTTTCATCACGTCTGCGACGGTCTTGCCCATCAAATACTCCTGTTGCACGGTTGTTAAAAATGTTGCCCGGTCCACAATGCAGCTTTTGTGCCAACAGCTGATCCGAACACGATTTTGGTAAAGCACCCTATTTTGCCTTGAGATTCACCGGATTTCCGTTGTGTCGGATCAAAGTCGAAGCCATCACATTGCGTTTGACAGCTGACTGCAAACATTTATGCACCAAATTGGAATTTCCAATAAAGCACGCATTTGGTGCATTGTTAGTTGCGCACCATTTCGGGGCCTAGTTTTGTCTGTGCCTGCTCCAGGCCTCGCAACAGTGCGGCGTAGGCAGGCGCCACGGCAGCCGGCGAACCCTTGACGCCCAACTCGATGTGGCGCCCGTATTGGGGATGGTCCACGCTGGGCAGGCTGAACACCTTGACCGCGTGGTCGCGCTCAATGGCCTCCATCAGCGGCGTCAGCGTGGCCTCCATCGCGCCAAAGACAATGACCGATTGTTCCACCCACGCGCCTTGCACAAACAGGTGCGAAAAATGGGTGTCCAGCACCCATTCCATCATCGGATGCGCCATCACAGGGAAGCCTGGAAGAAAGTGGACCTTGCCGCAATAAAACCCCGGGATCTTGTTGAATGGGTTCGGAATGATCTCCGCACCAGCCGGAAACAACCCCATATTCAGCCGGTGGATGTTGTCACTGCGGTCGGGTTCGTAGGCAATGCCCTGCTCGCGCGCCACGTCCTGCATGCGTTCACGAATCAGCGCTTCGGCTCGCGGGTGCAGGACCAACTCGCGCCCCAGGGCGCGGGCCGCGCACTGGCGGGTATGGTCATCCGGGGTGGCGCCAATGCCGCCGCAGGAGAACACCACATCACCGCAGGCAAAGGCACGCGCCAGCGTGGCGGTGATGCGCTCGGGATCGTCCCCTACATAGTCGGCATAGGCCAGTTGCAGCCCGCGGGCGGACAGCAGTTCAATAGTCTTGGCCAGGTGCTTGTCGGTGCGCTTGCCCGACAGGATTTCGTCGCCAATGATGATGAGGCCAAAGTTCATGCTCTATTCCACAGAAATCAAGGGAGGTGCGGACGCAACCACCTCAGAGTCCACCACCACGTTGGCGGCATCCCGCTCGCGGCGCAGGTCCTGCAGGGCTGCCAGACAATAGTGGGCGAACCACAGCGACGAGAACGCAAACACCAGGGTGTAGATCCAGACGGCTATCGGCACCAGGATGACAAATGCGGCGGCAAACAGCACACCCGAAGCCCACACCAGGCTCGGCGCCGCACCCAGATAACCGGCCAGCACGCCCATGCCCAGCAACTGCAGGCGATGGCGCTTGAGGATCGTGCGGCGCTCTTGCGCATCCGCGTGCGCAGCCAGCGCATCAAAGGCCATGACCCGGTAGGTGAGCCAGCCCCAGATCAAGGGCGGCAGCACCAGCACCAGCGGCGGCACAAACCACAACGGCACCGAGGCCACGGTGGCCAGCAGTGCCATCAGCGTGGACCCCAGCGACCAGAGCACGCTGCGCAGGAACGACGCGCCGTTGCGCTCTTCGAGCGCCGGGAAGCGCCGCAGGGCCACCAGGCGCACCAGCACCGGCGTCATCAGCAGGGCCACCACCAGCAGGGACACAATGACGATCAGCGGTGTCACCGTAAAGATCACGATCAGCGGCGCCAGCATGGTCTTGATGCGCCCCAGCCCCATGCTGTCCAGCCAGGCCCAGCCGTGGTTGACAAACTCAGACGAATCCAGCACCGCACGCACCTGGTCCAGCGCGTTGTCCCAGAACAGGTAGCCCAAACCCACCGTCAGGGCGATCACCAGCACCAGCGGCAGCAGGGACAGCACGATCACCCGCGGCCGCAGGCAATACGCCGCCGCGCGCCAGAACGAATCAAAAAGCAGGTTCATGCCGCAAGGATACCGGGCTTTGGCGGTTCCTGGATACTGCGCAGGTCGGCTTCGCTCAACCAGCGCCACTGGCCGGGCGCCAGATCGGCCGGCAGGTGCAGGCCACCAATCTGCGAGCGGTGCAAGCCCTCCACCCGGTTGCCCACTGCGGCCACCATGCGCTTGACCTGGTGGTATTTGCCCTCGGTCAGGGTCAGGCGCAGGTGCAGGGTATCCACTGCCTCACAGGCGGCGGCGCGCACCGGCTTGGGGTCGTCGTCCAGCACCACGCCGTCCAGCAGCTTCTTCACCTGGCGCTCATCCAGCGGGTGCTTCACCGTCACCTCATAGACCTTGGGCACGTGGTGGCGCGGCGAACTCATGCGGTGGATGAACTTGCCGTCGTCGGTCAGCAGCAACAGGCCGGTGGTGTCCTGGTCCAGCCGTCCAACCGCCTGCACACCCTGCACCGCCGCCTTTTGCGGGCGCAGACGCAGCGGCGAGGGAAGTAGCGTGTAGATGCTGGGATAGGTCGACGGCTTTTGCGAGCATTCGGTGCCGGCCGGTTTGTTCAGCATCAGATAGGCCTTTTCATGGTACGGCCAGTCCACCCCCTGGACCCGGAAGCGCAATCCTTCTGCTACAAATTCAGTAGCTGCCTGCACACATTCCACGAGGGCTGGAGCCTCATTTCCCTCATAAATCTGGACCAGACCCTGCTGGATCAGTCCGGCGCACACGCGTCGGGTGCCAAAGCCCTGTGAATAAAGGATTTCCTGGAGCTGCATGCTGTTTTTCTCGTTTCTCGTCAATATCGGGTAGCGCTTCTGCGCCCGAATCTTGTCACAAAGCCAATTCCCGTCGGCAATCGGCCCAAGCTCACATTGGAAATGGTGTTCACGGACGGGGAAACCCAGTAGACTGGAGCCGATAACGATAGCCACGTCAGATGGTTCAACATTCAGGGTGAGTCACATGATCTATGCCGTATTTTTGCTGGGTGCGGGCTTGGGCGCAGCGGTGGTTTTCTGGTTGCGCCGCAAGCAGACCCAGGAACGTCGCCGCGTCCCCAAGGAATGGCCGCTTACGGTTCGCCCGCTGGTCAACAGTCGCGAGAAACAGGTGTGGCTCTGGCTGACCAAGGTCATGTTCGACCAGCAAATCCTGGTCAAACTCCCGGTGACCCGCTTCACCGCACCGGCCCAGGATGCCAATGCAGCCCACTGGTACCACCTCCTCAACGGCGTCTACTGCACATTCACGCTGTGCAATGTGGACGGCCAGGTGATTGGCTGCATCGACGTGCCCGGCCCGCGCGGCCTGTCCATGAGCAACCAGACCCTCAAGCACACCCTGCTGTCGCAGTGCGGCATCCATTACGCCGTCGTCGATCCGTCCAACCTGCCCCACCTGATCCAGATCCGCACCGCCTTCCTGGGTGAACACGCCGCCCGCGGCGGCCCACACAGCCAACTGGACTCGCAGTTCAAGGACGTCAGCCAGCACCTGCACGCGATCGTGGACCGCAAGCGCCACACCAAGAGCCAGGCCATGGCGCAACTGGACGCCGCCATGCCCAACACCTCCGGATACTCCGAGAGCCAGATGTCGTCCGGCTGGGAACAGAACTCTTTCATCTCCCCGCTGGACAGCCGCGCCGCCAAACTGTAATCACGGGGTCAGCGGCAGGGCCTGCTCCACCAGGCCGGCGCGCGCAAAATGGGCTGATTCGGTGTGAGCAGGCATTCAGGCATGCCGATTGCATGGTAAGGATCATGCGTGCGGGATCCCGCCCAAAATACGGGGTCTAAAATCCCTCCATTACACCCAAACCCGATGTTGTCGCTCTTCCGATCCAAAGCCAAGGCCCAGCAAAACCCTGCTGAATCTCGCGCCGCACAGTCCAAACGCATGGACCTTGAGGAGCGCAAGGCGTTTAGACAAGAAATGCTATACCAATCGATCCGTGAGACATTTTTGTCCATGGAAGTCATTGGCAGCATGTACAAGTTCAAGGTCATGCCAGTGGACGAGCGCCACCACCGCTTCATCGCGATGATTGATGTGGCCAAGTCCTTTGTGACCGGCAAGGAGGCGCGGACCAAGAGCTTCGCATCCATCGAAAAACTGATGCGCGCCAACACCTACAAGCGTTTTGGTATCCTGATCGAGGGCACCTACTGGCGCGTGAGCGAGTCCGAGACGCAGTTTGAACGCCTCGCGCGCGCCGCCGATCCGGCCGGTGTCCGCGGCACCGACCTGGCTGTGCAGACGCGCAAAGCACCCACGGAGCGGGCTGCTGCACCCCAACCGCAGCCCGAACCCGCCCTGGCTCGCCACGCCTACCAACCCGTGTCCGACGACGAGGCCAAAGCCTTCATGGACGCGCTGCGCAACGGCCTGACGCCACCTGTGGTTCGCGTCGGCGACCTTGAATACCAATCCGACCTGGCACCGCTGGACAGCGGCATCATGATTGGCGGCACCCAGTACGGCAAGCTGTAGCCCACCGCACGCTCGCTCACAGCGTGTAAACCTCGACCGCCTCGCTCTTGCCCTTGACATGGATGGTGCCCAGTTGGCGCAGCACCAGGTCCGGTGGCAGCAGTGCCGCCGTGGCGCCGGACAGCAGGATGCCGGTTCCGAATTCCTTGTTGGCCCCCTCCAGGCGCGAGGCTAGGTTAACAGCATCGCCAATCACCGTGTACGAAAAGCGGCTGTGCGATCCCACATTGCCCACCACCACCCGCCCGGTGTGCAGCCCGACACGCATGGCAATGGCGGGCAGGCCGCGGGCCTGCAGGCTGGCCGACAGGACTTCCATGGCCGCCTGCATCTCGATGGCGGCGCGCACCGCGTGCTCGGCATGCTGGGCGTCATCCAGTGGAGCGCCCCAGAAGGCCATCACGGCATCGCCAATGAACTTGTCCACCGTGCCGCCCAAGCGGTGGATGATGGGCGTCATCGCGTTGAAGTACTCGGTCAGCACCTCGACTGTCGCCTCGGCCGTCAAGCGCTCGGACATGGCGGTGAAATTGGCCAGATCGGTGAACATCAGCGTCAGCACGCGCGCCTCGCCCCCCAGTTTCATCAACTCTGGATGCTCCACTAGGCGCGTCACGACCTCCTGCGGCACGTACTGCGAGAACATCGAGCGTATCTGCAAGGCGCGCCGGCGACTGGCGAGGTAATTGACCAGCATGGAGGCACCGTACACCGCCAACACGGTCAGCATCGGGAACAGCGGCGCCATCCAGACCTTCTGGCCCATGAACAGCCACAGGGACAGCCCCCACACACCGCCCCCCAGACCACAGGCCACCAGCGCGCTGACCAGGGGCTGCGAGCGCAGACCCACGACCGCCAATCCCCCCAGCATGGCCAGTGCCAGAGCCATCACCGCGCCATCGGGTGCCGTGCGCAACCCGCCACCGGTCAGCCGGTTGCTGATCAGGTTGGCCTGCACCTCGACACCGGGGAACAGACGGTCATCCTCCTCGGTCACGACAAAGGGCGAGTTGAACATGTCGCTTTGCGAGCGGTTCAACTCCACTGCGGTACGCACGGAGCGCCCGATCAACACGATCTTGTCCTTGAAGAACCCCTTGGGTAGCAACGCCGGGTCCAGCGCCTGGTAGTAGGAGCGGGTATCAAAGGTCGCGCGCGGGCCGACGTACTCGATCAAGTCGGCACGCTCCTCCAGCCCGGTGCGCCCTGCATCCCCGCCCGCCAGGCCGGCCAGGCGGGCCGAAAAGCTGTCCTTCCCCCTGGCCTGGCGGCGCACCACAAAGTCGTTATCGGGAGACACCTGCACCAGCCCTGGCAGCGCGCCGGCAGTGACAAAGGCGTCCAGCGGCATGACCTCGCTCCACAGCGATGCGTTGCCGCTTTCCGTCAGCTCCCGGCTGGCGGCCAGCACCACCGGCGGCCCGCCGCGTATGGCGCGCTCCAGCGCCGCATCGTCAACCGGGTTGGTCGGCTCGGAAAACACCATGTCAAAGCCCACCGCACGGGCGCCGTCGGCGCGCAGGCGCTCCAACACCTGCGCGTGCAGGCGCCGCGGGAACGGCCACTGCACCTGCATCTGCTGAAAGCTGGGTTCGTCAATCGCCAGAATGACCAGCGCAATATCGGTCTTGCGCGGCGCCGTCCAGGTCGTGAACAGGTCAAACACCTTGGCATCCATGGCCTGCCACGCCCGTGTGCTGGACGCCAGCCACACCAGCGCAAAGGCCAGAACGCCAACGACCAACACCAAGGCACGCTGGCGTGCAGCAGCGCTAGAAACGGTAGCGCGCGTCCAGAACATAACGGTCTGTCTGGCGGTTGGACTTCGCTCCACCCAGGTTGAGGGCGCCCAGGCCAATGACCCAGTGCTTGTCCGCCGTCTCCCAGAAGCCCACCAGGTCCAGGCTCCAGCCTGCGGGCCACAGCGTCAGGTTGGATTTGTCCTCAAACCGCTCGGAGCGGTAAATGGCCCGTGCACCCAGATAGGTACGGTTGCCGCTGGCCAGGGTCGCACCCAGGATGGCAGTGTTGCGCGGCATGTAGGGAATGCGCATGTCGGTTACGCGGCCGGACGGCGCGTTCGAGTCCTCGTAGGAGCTGCTGGTCTCCTGCACGGTGTACTTGAAATAGCCCGACAACTGGTTGCTGAACATGCGGTTGGCACCGAACGTCAGGGCGCTGACCGTGCCGTCCTCAAAGCTGGGGGTGTCCTCCAATGCGTCCATCGACGACAGGTTGAAGGTCTGGGCATTGCGCAGTTGCTCCAGAAACGGCAGGCCGGGCGTGCGCAGGTCCACGCCGGGCGAAATCAGGTTGTGCACGTCCATGCGGTCCAGCTTGACACTCAGGAAGGTGTCTTCCCGTGGCGTCCAGCCCAGTTGCGCGACGCCGCGCTTGAGGCGCCCGCCCGCCTCCACCAGCCGGTCCTCAATCGGGATGCCGGCCGTTTCCACGCTGTTGAGTGTGCTCACGCTCAAGGGACGCACCCAGTCCTGGTACGCCGCACGCAGGCTGAGCTGGTCGTGGGGTTTGTAGGCCACACCCAGGCGTGCCGCCAACTGGCCGGTGGTGGTATTGGTGCGCACGCCGTTGGTCGACACCGCCTCATTGACCAGAAAGGCAAACACGTTGTTACCCACGGAGTTGTCCGTCAGGCGATTGGTCGTCAGCGACCCATCCAGCAGCACACCCGACGGTGTCCGGTGTTGCGAGGCCAGCGTCAGTGCAGTAAAGCGCCGGTCAATGTCATTGGTACCGCCAATGAACAGGTATTCGTCCATCGTGTTGCCACCACTCATCAGGGTGACGGAGCCGACACCCTGCATGGCATTGCTCTGCCGCTCCTTGACCTGCTCCAGGCCAACGGATACCCGTGTGGCCGGGCTCAGGTCCAGCGTGTGGCGAATCTGGATATCGTCAAAACTCTTGACCGGCTGGGCATACACGCCCAGCAGCCCCAGGACGTTGTTGGAGGCAATCAGCGTGGGATAGGCCTGGATGTCGGTGGTCTCGTTGCTGCTGCCCAGCTTGAACCAGGTCTGCTCGGTCGGCGACCAGCGGTACGACAAGCCCACGGCGCGGTGCCGCACGGCGTTGTCAAAGGTGGTGTTCACGGTGCCCACCCCCAGGCCGGATAGTTGGTTATTGCCCTGCAGCTTGGCCCGGAACTCGTTGAAATAAACAAACAGGCCCAGGTTCTCGGTGGGTTGCATACCCAGGCCAAAGGTCGTGACCGTTGCCCGCACATCAGCCCGGCCGGTGGGGTCTGCAAACACCGGCAGCGTGTTTGGCACACCCATATCAATCGGGAAGTCCGCAGCGCTGGCCGGCTGCGACTGCAGGAAGTAGGCGATGGGCACTACCGCGTTGGACGTGCCGTTCAGCGTCAGGGACGGCATTTGCATATGCCACTGGGCCTTCTCCACGTCCAGCCCCAATGCGCCATAGTGGCCGGAACGTTGCAACAGCGATGAGAAGCGGTTGCTGGCGCCAAATGCCATGGGATCGCTCAGATAGCCCTGGAACAACTCCGAATTCTTGTTGAACTCACCGGCGTAACGATCCGCCAGGAACAGGTGGCTGCCACCCCAGTAGGGGTAGTAGCTCTCCTGGGCCAGTTCCAGTGCCCAGTCTTCCAGGCCAAAGAAGGCCAGCGCGGAGCCAAAATTGGCGCTGCCCTTCTGGTCGCTGGCGACTTGGTTGAGCGACTTCAAATACGGCAGGCGTTTGACCGCGTCGCGCGAGGCCTGCACGGCGTCCCCTGCGCGAAACAGGTCGGTGTAGATCTGGGACAGAAACACATAGGGCAGCGGGTCCTTGTCGTCCAGCACCGTGGCCTGGCGTAGCGTCTCAATCGCGTCGGCATGGCGCCCCAACTGGTAGTAGGCCACAGCGGTATACGTCTTGGCGCGGGCATAGCGCGGCTCCATCACACCGGCGCGCAGGAAGGCGTCCAGTGCCACCTCGGGCTGGCCCTGTTTGAGGCGCAACAGGCCCAGGCCGGTCCAGCTCACGTAGTCGGCCGGGTTCTGCTCCAGCGCCGCGGCAAAGGCGCGGTCGGCTTCGGCAAAGCGGTTGGCAAAGGTCTCCAGCGTGCCCAACTCGCCACGGTAGCCGGCGCCCTCGGGCTTGAGCTTCAGGGCTTTGAGCAGATTGCCGCGCGCCGGGCTGATCGCCTCGCGCTCGTTTTGCGCACTGCCCAGACCAAACCAGCCCCGGTCATCGCCCGGCGCGACCCGGGTGGCGCGCGTAAAGGCCTGCTCGGTTGCGGCTGCACTGCCCTGGCGACGCGCCAGCTCTCCCTGTGCCAGCAGCACGCTGGCGGTGTCGGCACTGCGGGCACGCGCCAGCGTTTTGGCGCTATCGTCCAGCCGGTCGGCCAGCAGGTAGACGCGGGCCAGTTGGGCCAGCAAATCGGGTTCATTCGGGTGACGGCTCAGGCCGTTTTCCAGCGTATTGGCGGCGGCATCAAACTCCCCGTCCACCAGTTGCAGGTCCGACAGCAACAGGTAGGCCGGCGCTGGCACCCCCTGGGGCGCGTCGGTCAGGGCGGCCAACTGGCGGCGTGCCAGCGCACTGTCCCCACTCTGCATCGCCTTGGCGCTGGAGAGGATGGCCGGCCAGGGGCCGTCTGGCGTGGCCGGGATCTGGTCGGCATGCAGATGCCGGGTTGGATCAGCCGTGAGCGAGTTCACCCACTGGATGCGGTCGCGCGGGTTGCTCAACTGAATCTTGACCGGCGCCCGCCCCACTTCGGCAACGGCTGCCTCGTTGCTACCCACCGTCACCGCTCCCTGGGCGTTGGAGAACTCCACCGTGCCCGACAGCACGGTCAAGAGCGTCTTGCCGCTGGCGTCCACATCCAGCTCCCAATCCGTTCCGCGGATACCGGCGGTGGCGGCCGGGGTTTGCAGGTTGAGGCGGCTGTCATTCTGGCGCTTGGTCTGGGCCCAGGCCCGCCCCAGCAACAGCATCAGTGTGGTGGGCTGCGTGCCGCTGGCCAGGCTCTTCACCTGCAGCACCGAGTTCTGGTTCAGCCGCACCTGGGTGTCATCGGCAAACAGCAGGGCCATCTTGGAGGACGCCAGCGTGCGCACATAGGCGCCGCCGGGCAGCAATTGGGAGGTCTGGGCAGCGGCCCACGGCGCACTGTCTGCCGCACGCTGCTCACCGCCGCCCTGCAGGCTGACGATCTGCGCCGCAGAACCGGCCGCAATCGTCGCGTGACCCAATACCGGGGCCAATGTGAGCGGCAGGCACAGCGCGCAGGACAAAGCCAATGATCCGAATCGCATAGTGATTCCTGACGAAACAAAGGATAGGGTCGACCGGCGTCACTGGGCTGCAACGCTCACCCATTTTAGGAGTCTGCTCTGCCAGCCGACATCCCCCGTTTGCGTGATGGCCGAAATCGCGGCCATGTGGTTGACGCCCATCAATGCCCTTGGCACCGGCACGGCAGATGGTGCGCCACCTAAAATGCCGAGGTGAACGCCGCCCTGCCCCCCCATCTTCCTCGCCGCCCCATCCGAGAACTCCCCGACGAGCTGATCAGCCAGATCGCCGCCGGAGAGGTCGTGGAGCGCCCGGCCTCCGTGGTGCGCGAACTGGTGGACAACGCGCTGGACGCCGGCGCCACGCAGATCACGGTGCGACTGCTGGCCGGCGGCGTGCGCCTGATCAGCGTGGAGGACGACGGCCAGGGCATCCTCGCCGAGGAACTGCCGCTGGCCTTTCGCCGCCACGCCACCAGCAAGATCGGCAACCTGCAGGATCTGGAGTCCGTGGCCACCATGGGCTTTCGCGGTGAGGCTCTGGCTGCTATCAATTCAATAGCTGACTGCGCAATACTGTCGAGGGCTAGCGGCCAATCTGCCGCAAACCTGCTGGATGGGCGCACGGGTGAACTGAGACCCGTGGCACGCAGCCAGGGCACTACCGTCGAGGTCAATGAGCTGTTTTACAGCACGCCGGCACGGCGCAAGTTCCTGAAAACCGACGCCACCGAGCTGGCCCACTGCATCGAATCCGTGCGCCGCCACGCGCTGGCCCGCCCCGACGTCGGCTTTGCCATCTGGCACGAAGGCAAGCTCATTGAGCAATGGCGCCGCTGCGAGGCACCCGACCAGGAATCGCAACTCGCCCAGCGCCTGACCGATGTGCTGGGCGCCGACTTCATGGCCCAATCCATTCCCGTGGACTGGCGCGCTGGCAGTGATGCCCGCTCGCTACGCATCTGGGGCCGCGTCGGCATTCCGGACGCCGCCCGCTCGCGCGCTGACCAGCAGTTCTGCTACGTCAACGGCCGCTTCGTGCGCGACAAGGTGCTGACCCATGCCGCCCGCAGCGCCTATGAAGACGTGCTGCACGGCCACCGCCAGCCGGTGTACGCGCTGTACCTGACCATGGACCCGGCGCGGGTGGACGTGAACGTGCACCCGACCAAGATCGAGGTCCGCTTTCGCGACAGCCGCGAAGTGCACCAGGGCGTGCGCCACGCCGTCGAAGACACGCTGGCCAAGCCGCGCGCCGGTCAGACAGAGAGCACCCCCGCCGTGCCTGACGGCAGTCATTCAGCACAAAAACCCATTCCAGCCCTCGCAGAATATGCGCAGCGCGCTATGAATTTTGTAGCGCACGAAGAGCCGACCGGCCACCGCGTGAGCGACATTGGCCTACTCTGGCAGCGCGATACCAGCCCGCCACAAGTCTGGGCGGCAGAGCGTTCTGCGCAGGTAAAGGGGGAGCCCGCGCAGCGGGCGGAGGACACGGAGCAGAACGCTCTGCCGCCCAGCAGCGAGGAACCAACTCACACCTGGCCCCTGGGAAGAGCCCTAGCCCAGCTACAAGGCATCTACATCCTCGCCGAAAACACCCAGGGCCTGGTCATCGTCGACATGCACGCCGCACACGAGCGCATCGTCTACGAACGGCTCAAGACCCAGATCAACCTCACCGCCCCGGACGGCACCATCCACCCCCTGGCCAGCCAGCCCCTGCTCATTCCCGCCACCTTCGCCGCCACGCCGCACGAGGTAGCCACCGCCGAAGCCCACGCCGCCACGCTCAACACCCTGGGCCTGGAGATCAGCCCGTTCTCGCCCAAGACCCTGGCCGTGCGCGCCGTGCCCACCACCCTGGCCCAGGGCGACGCCGTGGAACTGGCGCGCAGCGTGCTGGCCGAACTCAGTGCACACGACGCCAGCACCGTCATCCAGCGCGCGCAAAACGAACTGCTGGCCACGATGGCCTGCCACGGCGCCGTGCGCGCCAACCGGCGCCTGACCATTGACGAGATGAACGCCCTGCTGCGCCAGATGGAAGCCACCGAGCGCAGCGACCAGTGCAACCACGGCCGCCCCACCTGGCGCCAGCTGAAACTGCGCGATCTGGATGCGTTGTTTTTGCGCGGCCAGTAGACACCCCGGCGACTGCCGGACGCGGGTTACCGCAACACAATGACCTCTCTGTGAAAACCAAACATTTTGCGCAGCTGATAGCGCTGTCCGCCCTGTGGGGCGCCTCCTTCATGCTGATCCGCATGGCCAGCCCCGTGCTCGGCCCCAACGTGCTGGCCGCCCTGCGCATAGGTGCTGCCACCCTCACGCTGGCCGTGCTGATGCGCGCCATGGCCCACCCGTGGCCGACCGGGCACTGGAAAGAGCTGGCGCTGATCGGCCTGCTCTCGGTGGCCCTGCCCTTCCTGCTGTTTGCCTGGGCGGCGCTGCAACTGCCGGCCGGCTACAGCGCGCTGCTGAACTCCACCGCAGTGCTGTTTGGCATCTTTGCCTCGGCCTGGCTGAAGGAAGACACGCTGACCGTGCGCAAGCTCATCGGCTGCGGCTTCGGCTTTAGCGGCGTGGCGCTGATCGTGGGTCTGGGACCAGTAGAGCCCTCGCTCAAGGTGGCGCTGGCCGCCTTGGGTTGCGTCACCGCATCCGCCTGCTATGGCATTTCCACGCCGCTGATGAAGCGCGCACTGACCCGCATGCAGCCGCTGCAGATTGCCGCCGGCCTGCACGCCACCTCGCTGCTATTTTTGCTGCCCGGTGCGGTGTGGAGCTGGCCCGCCGCCCATTTCACACCCATGGCGCTGCTGGCGGTGGCCATCATGGGCGTCGTGACCTCGGGCATTGCGTACTGGATACACCTCCGCATCCTGGCCCATGTGTCGCCCGTGGCGGCCATGAGTCCGACCTTCATGATTCCGGTGTTTGGCGTCGCCTGGGGGCACGTATTCCTGGGCGAACAGCTCAGCACCGGCATTTTTGCGGGCGGCGCGCTCGTCCTGCTGGCCAGCGCCCTGGTGACCGGCTTCAACCCCTGGCAGAAATGGCTGGACGTGGTGGACGCGAAGCCCTGAGGCGGCGGCAAAACTATTTTCAAAGCCCGTCAACGGCTTGCAGGTCGCCTTCGTTGTAGAAGTGTCTCCGGTTTCGGAGTCGACTAACACGCTTTGAAAGGCAAAGAAAATGAGCAAGATTCTCGCTACCCTGATCGCTGGTCTGTTCGCTGTTGGTGCGTATGCACAAGCCTCTGCACCTGCTGCCCCCGCAAAGCCTGCCACACCAGCGGTTACCGCCGCTCCGGCCGCAACACCAGCCGAGCCCGCCAAGGAACAAGTGAAGAAGGCCAAGAAAACCAGGAAGGCCAAGAAGGCCGCCGCCAAGAAAGAAGAAGCTGCGAAGTAATTCCCAGCCTTCCCGGCACCCTGAAAAGCCCGCTGCAAGCGGGCTTTTTGTTGTCCTGGCGCCAGTTATCCGTAAGAAACATGGCGAAAATGGCTGCCATAACGAACGCCTGACACACAGGCAAGGGGGAAATTCCATGTTCAAATTTTTGAGGAATGGCGGTCCAAAAGCGCCATCACCGATCGTCACCGCGCCGGAAACCGCATTCCGTGACAGTGTTCCGTCGCTCACCGGCGTGCGGCGCGAGCTGATCAAGACAGCGTTCCGGGATACCTTGCGCCAGCAGGGAATCCCCCTTGAGTGGGTGTCCTGCGAGGTCATTACTGTCTCGCCGGCTCCCGGGGAAGAGATGCTGCAGGTCCAGTTGGTGCTGATGCAGTGGCAGGAAACCTTTTTGCGCTACGGTCCGGCACTGGAGAACGTCCTTTTGCGCGAGATCGACCGCCTGGACCCGTCGACCAACCACGTAAAACACCAGATCACCTGGCGTTTTTCTCCCGATTGCGGCTGCCCGTTTACGGTGATGCCCCCGCCACACATCTGGTCACACGCAGAGACTGCTGCCGATACGGCCAAGGTCGAGGCACCGGACATACTGGACCGGCGCAGGACACCACGGGCCGCTCCCAACGACGACGGCTACCAGCCCACTCAGCTGACCAGACTGTGACGGGCCACTGTCGTGCTGTGCATCAGCGCCGACAGATCATCCGCCTCCATCGCCTTGGCAAACAGCCAGCCCTGGTAGGCTTCACAGCCATACTCGCGCAGGAACGCCAGTTGCGCGTCCGACTCCACCCCTTCGGCAACCAGTGACATGCCCAGGCTGTGCGCCAGCGCAATGATGGCGCGCGAAATGGCCACGTCATTGGCATCGCCGGGAATGCCATCCATGAAGCGCTTGTCGATCTTGAGCTTGTGCACCGGTAGCGTCTTAAGGTAGGCCAGTGATGAATACCCGGTGCCGAAATCATCCAGCGCCACCCGGCAGCCCAGTGCCACCAGGGCTCTGAGCTGTTCCAGCGCCTGCTCGGGCTGCGTCATCGCAACGGATTCCGTAATCTCCACTGTCAACAGGCTGGCCTGCGCCCCGGCACGTTCCAGTGCCAAGCGCACCTGCTCGGCCAGACTGCGCTGGCGGAACTGTTGTGCCGAGAAATTGACCGCCACATTCACTGGCGTGCCGGCCTGCGCCCACGCTGCGATTTGTCGGCACGCCGTCTCCAGCACCCATTCGGACAACGGCAGAATCAGGCCGGTGGCCTCGGCCACGGGCACACAGCGCGCCGGAGAGACCTGCCCCAGCACCGGGTCGTTCCAGCGCAGCAAGGCTTCCGCTCCCACGATGGCACCGCTGGATACATCCACCTGTGGCTGGTAGTGCAGTTCCAGATCACCGCGTTTCAGCGCCTCCTTCAGGCGCGTATGCAGCTGCATGTCCTCGCGTGCACGCCGGTCCATCTCCGGCGAATAGCAGGCATAGGTTCCACGCCCGGCCAGTTTGGCCTGGTACATGGCGATGTCGGCATAGCGCAGCAGCGCATCGCTGTCGCGGGCATCGTCGGGGTAGAACGCCAGCCCCATGCTGCCGCTCGCATACACATCCTGCCCTTGCAGGTTGCAGGCGTTCTGCAGCGACTGCAGAATCTGGATGGCCCTGCTGACTGCCTCGTCCACGTCGGCCAGATCACCGAGTAAAATCGCAAACTCGTCTCCCCCCATGCGTGCCAGGGTATCGTTCTCGCGCAGCACGCCGCGGATGCGCGAACTCACCTGCACCAGCAGGGCATCGCCCATCTCATGTCCGAAGCTGTCATTCACGCGCTTGAAATCATCCAGATCCAGAAACAGCACGGCCACCCGGCCACCACCCTGACCGGCACGCGCCAGGGCCTGGTTGAGCTGCAAGCGGAAGAACCAGCGGTTGGGCAGCCCGGTGAGTTCATCGTGAGTGGCCTGGTGCCGCAGGGACTCCTCAAACTGCCGACGCTCGGTCAGATCCCGGATGTAGGCAATGGCATGGTACGTGCCCTCGTCTTCCCAATGCCCCAGCGAAATATCCACCGGCACCGGGCGACCGTCCTTGCGCATCAGCTGCAGGTCTATCGCCCCCATGGTACGGGCTCGGGGGGTGGAGAAGTAGCCCTGCATCAACTGGGCGTGGCGCGCGCGCACATGCCTGGGCAGGAAAATATCCACGTTCTGGCCCACCAGCTCGCCAGACGGATAGCCCGTCAACACCTCGGCTGCCGGGTTGACCATCAGGATGCAGCCCTTGTCATCCACCCACAACACCGCGTCCGGCGCCGAACTCAGTATCAGCTTTTCTCGCAGATGTTGCACCTGCATGCGCTCCACCGGCCGGCGCAGCGCCTCGTTAACCGTGGCGTGGAACAGAAACAGATACGCCGCCACCTTGTAGAAGTGCCCCAGCACATTGGCACCGTCCTTGTCCACCACGCCCAGCATCGTGAAGAACAACTCCGACACCGCCGACAGTGCCGCGGCAAACGCCAGGGCCATGACACACTCATGAACCAGTTCATCGCGGCGGCGCCACAGCACCAGCAGTGTTGCGCCATTGAGCACAATGATCAGCCACTCCAGCGCGATCTTCAGGGGCGTCAGACCCTGGCCCGGAATGAACAGCGCCGGCACGTGGTCCGGCCAGCGCACGCCGATAGTACCCAGCGCGGCAACGATGACCAGCACCAGCGCCACACCGGTGCGCTTGCGCAGCGGTGTGATATCCACCAGAGTTGGCAGCATGGCGTACACCAGCAGGGAGCCGGCCGCCAGCAGGCGCGCGGCCAGCCAGAAGAAGATGGACTTGTGCGGGGTATTGGGCGTCACCGCGTCGGGCATGCCGACATAGCTCAGCGTGTGCAGGAAATCCAGCAGACCCACCCCCAGGAACGCAATGCCCAGCAGCACGACAGCGCCCTGGCGCAGCGAAAAGATGGCGCGGTAGCCGGTCACAAACACCAGCATGGCCACCACGATGGCAAACATCTCCACCGCGGTGTGGGCAAACACGAAGCCGGTCGGGTCGACGACGATCTGGCGCGCGGGATTGGACACCCACCACAACAAAGGGAGTGACAGGGCCAGCAGGGTCCAGCCTGCCAGGCGTTGCAGCGGATGCGTATGTTCCTGGGTCATGTAGAGCTTCCACCGCACAGTCTATTCGACTTTTATTGACACAGATTAAGCTTGTCAGCGATTCCGCATCACCCCCGTAGAATGGCAGGCCCATGACCGTACCTCCCGCCGCTTCCACCGCCCTACCCCTCGGCGAACGCATCCACACCGAAATCCGCTCCCTCTGGCAACTGGCCTGGCCCATCCTCATCGGCCAGTTGGCCAATGTCGGCATGGCGGTCGCCGATGTGGCGATGGCGGGGCACGCCTCGGCGCAGGACCTGGCCGGTGTTGCGCTGGGCTCATCGGTCTGGATGATCGTGGTGGTGACGCTGATGGGCATCATGATGTCGGTCAACCCCACCGTGGCGCATTACGTGGGTGCGGGCCAGTTTGACCGGGTGCCGCACGTGGTGCGCCAGGCGCTGTGGAAAGGTCTGGGCGTCGGCGTGGTGGCCTGTGCGCTGGCCAACCTGACGGCGCTGGTGTTTGACCATATGGAACTGGAGCCGGCGGTGCGCGCCATTGCCATCCGGTTTGTGCACGTCACCAGCTTCGGCCTGCCGGCCTTTGCCTTCTACCGCGTGCTGTATGGCTACAGCGCCAGCCTGAATCAGACCAAGCCGATGATGGCCATTGCCCTAGGAACGCTGCTGCTCAATTGCCTGCTGAACTGGCTGCTGATCTTTGGCAACCTGGGTTTCCCGCGTATGGGTGGCGTGGGCTGTGCCTGGTCCACGATGCTGTGCATCTGGTTCAACCTGGGCGGCCTGCTGTGGTGGATGAAGCGCAGCCCGGCCTACCGCAGCACCTGGCCGTTTGACCGCTTTGAAACGCCGCACCGCGAGAAGGTGGGCAGCCTGCTGAAGCTGGGCCTGCCGATTGGCGTGACCTACTTTGCCGAGAGCAGCGCCTTCAGCCTGATTGCGCTGCTGGTAGCACGCTTTGGCAGCACGCAGGTGGCGGCGCACCAGATCGCGCTGAACTTTTCCTCGCTGGTGTTCATGCTGCCGCTGAGCTTAGGGCTTGCGCTGCTGACCCGTGTCGGCCAGGCGCTGGGCGCGGGCGACCCGGTGGCGGCGCGCTTTCGCTCCGCCGTGGGCGTGGGCACATCCATCGGACTGGCCGTGCTGTCGGCGGCGTTGATGGCCGTGTTCAACCAACAGATCGCCGCTGCCTACACCAGCGATGCGCCCGTCGCGGCCGCCGCGGCCGGCCTGCTGTTTCTGGCGGCGCTGTTCCAGGTCTCGGATGCGGCGCAGGTCTCCACCAGTTGCGCCGTTCGGGGCTACAAGGTCACGCGTGCACCCATGGTCATCCACCTGACCGCATTCTGGATTTTTGCGCTGCCACTGGGCTGCGTGCTGGGCCTGGCCCCCGACTGGCTGCCCTGGCGCCCGGCGCAGCCGCTGCAGGCGCAAGGTTTCTGGGCCGCCCTGGTCGTCGGCCTGACCGTGGCCGCCATCGGCCTGGGTGTGCTGCTGCACCGCGTGTCGCACCGCCAGGTGGTAGCCGCCCCCATTCCCTCCATCTGATTCACTGATGCCCTCCCGTAGCCCCCACTCCACCATGCACCCGGCACTGATCGTGCTGACCCTGACCCTGCTCCTGGGCCTGCAACCCATCACCACCGACCTGTACCTGCCAGCACTGCCGGGCCTGACGCAGGAGCTGGGTGCCAGCATGCCGCAGGCCCAGCTGACACTGACGGCGCTGCTGCTGGCGTTTGGCCTGTCGCAGCTCATCTGGGGCCCGCTGTCGGACCGGTTTGGCCGGCGGCCCATCCTGCTGGCCGGGATGGCGGCCTATGTGGTGGCGTCTGTGGGCAGCGCATTCGCGTCGAGCATGGACCTGCTGATCATCTGGCGCACGCTGCAGGGTGCCGCCATGGGTGCCGGCGTGATGTGCGCGCGTGCCATCGTGCGCGACCTGTACACGCCGGTGCAGGGCGCCAGCGTCATGTCCAAGGGGCTAACCGGTCTGGGCGTGATTGCCTGCCTGTGCGCGCCACTGGGCGGGCTGCTGACGGCGCTGTTCAACTGGCACGCGGCTCTGCTGGCACTGGCGGTGTTTGGTGCCGTGGCGCTGGGCGTGATTGCGCTGCGCTTTGAGGAAACCGTTCCCCACAAAAACCCGCGTGCGCTGCAATTCACGACGCTGCTCCACACCTGGCTGGGCATTGTGGGCAACCCGACCTTCTGGGCGTTCACCGCCCTGTCCACCTTTGCCTACAGTGGCCTGTTCACGTTTCTGGCAACCTCATCGTTTGTGTTCATCCGCGTGCTGGGCCTCTCCACCCCGCAGTACGGACTGGTGATGTTCGCCAACTCATTCATCTACGTCATGGGCACCTTTCTGTGCCGTCGTCTGCTGATCAGCGTGGGGGTGCGCCGCACCGTGGCCATTGGTGGGGCTTTGACGCTGAGCGGCGCCGGCACCATGGCGGCATTGAGCCTGGCCGGCGTGCAGTCGGTCTGGGCCATTGAAATACCGTTCAGCCTCTTCATGCTGGCCCACGGCATCCACAACCCCTGCGGACAAAGTGGTGCGGTCGGTCCCTTCCCCAAGGCGGCCGGTGCGGCTTCCGCCTTGAACGGCTTTCTGGCCATGGTCAGTGCCTTTGTCGCCGGCCAGTGGTTGGGCGCGCACATGGATGGCACAACCAAGCCGCTGATTTTTGGCATCCTGTTCTGGAGCGTGCTGATTGCGCTTTCCGCCTGGACCCTGGTACAACGCTATGGCCGCCCCTGAAGCACTGCCCCTGCATATCTGCCTGGCCGGCCCCACCGCAAGCGGCAAGACCGCTTGCGCGCTGGCGATTGCCCGGGAGCACCCCTGCGAGATCATCAGCGTCGACTCGGCCCTGGTCTACCGCGGCATGGACATTGGCACCGCCAAACCCAGCGCGGCCGAGCTGGCCGCGGTGCCGCACCACCTGATCGACATCCGCGACCCGCTGCAGGCCTACAGCGCCGCCGAGTTTGTGCGCGACGCCGCGCACCTGATCCACGCCATCACCGCACGCGGCAGGTTGCCGCTGCTGGTGGGCGGCACCATGCTGTACTTCAAGGCGCTGTTCGACGGCCTGGACGACATGCCCGCCGCCGACCCCGCCATCCGCGCCGAACTGGAGGCCCAAGCGGCGGAACATGGCTGGCCCGCGCTACACGCCGAGCTGACTCGCGTCGACCCGGTAACCGCCGCCCGCCTCGCACCCATGGACAGCCAGCGCATCCAGCGTGCGCTGGAGGTGTTTCGCATCTCCGGCCTGCCGCTGTCGCACTTCCATGCCAGCCAGAATGCTACAAAATCCGTAGCTACTCACGCAGATTCCACGAGGGCTAGCAGCCTGATTTCCTTAGAACCACGGGAACGAAGCTGGCTGCACGCGCGGATTGCCCAGCGCTTTGACGCGATGCTGGAACAGGGCTTTGTCGACGAGGTGCGGCGCTTGCGCGCCCGCGGCGACCTGAACCCGGACCTGCCCGCTATGCGCTGCGTAGGCTACCGCCAGGTGTGGGAGGCGCTGGACGCCCATGAGGCCGCCGGCGCCCTGGGTCCGCTACCACTGGCCGAGTTGCGCGAGCGCGGCATCATCGCCACGCGCCAACTGGCCAAACGCCAGATCACCTGGTTGCGCTCGATGCCGCAACGGCATGTGGTGGCGGCCGACCAGGCGGGTGCGCTGGAGGCGGTGTTGCGTCGGGTGGATGTGCTGATGGCCTTGAAGACTGGGCGGTAGAGGGGTCGGCTGGGAGATTTGCCTTGCAGGGGGCTTCCTCACCTTCCCCCTCCCCCCCAACCCCCTCGCCCCGCCGGGCGAGGGGGAGCCTTGAACAGCCGATTTGGCCGCGCTTTCAAACAAGGGAAAGTGCAAAGGACCTGGCCGACTGGGACCGGTCCTTGTGAAGAAATTGGGCTCTAGCCCCCGTGGGATATGCGTAGGCCGCTATCGAAAGCGGAGCACTCAATATCTCGGCGCACCTGGGCGCGTGTACGTCCCACCTTCAAAAACAAGGCCAAATAGGGCTGTTCGGCTCCCCTTTCCACCCTGGCGAGGGTGGAAAGGGGCGGGGGGATAGGGGGTGAGTCCTAATCGACCTTCGCCCCAGCCGCCTTCACCACCGTCTGGTACTTGGCGAGTTCACTCTTCATGAAGGCGCCAAACTGCTCGGGCGTGGACGGCACCGGCTCGGCCAGCAGCAGGGCAAAGCGGCTCTGTGCCTCCGGCGTATGCAGGGCGGCGACAAAGGCGTGGTTGAGCTTGGCGATCACATCCCTGGGTGTGCCGGCAGGCGCCACCAGCCCCCACCAGGTGTCGATCGCAAAGCCCTTGATCGTGTCGGCCACAGGCGGCACGTCCGGCAGCGCGGAAGAGCGTGCCAGTGAGGTCACGGCCAGCGCCTTGAGCTTGCCGGACTTGATACCCGGTGCGGCCGTAGACAGGTTGTCAAAGTTGAAATCGACCTGGCCGCTCTGCAGCGCCAACTGCGCCGGGTTGCCGCCGTTGTAGGGAATGTGCACGGCAAAGATCCCCGCCTGTGCCTTGAACATCTCACCGGCCAGGTGGCCGGCGCTGCCGTTGCCGCCGCTGCCGTAGTTCAGCTTGGCCGGGTTGGCCTTGGCGTAGGCAATCAGGTCCTTCACGTTGTTGATGCTCAGGCGCTTGGCCGTCTCGGCATTCATCACCAGCACATTGGGCACGCGTACCATTTGCGTGATGGGTGCAAAGTCGGTGACCGCGTTGTACGGCATTTTGGAAAAGAGCCACGGGTTGACCGCATGCGTGGCAGTGGCGGCAATACCAATGGTCATACCGTCCGGTGCGGCCTTGGCCACCATGTCGGCGCCAATGTTGCCACCGGCACCGGGTTTGTTTTCAACAATGACCGTGCCCAGACTGTCCTTGACGCGCTCGGCCAGCACGCGGGCCGTCACGTCCAGCGGGCCACCGGCTGCATACGGAACGATCAGGCGGATCGGGCGGCCCTGCGCATGGGCAGCGTGGAAGGTGGACAAGGTGGCCGCAGCGGCCAGGGCGGTGAGTAGCAGGGTTCGGCGTGTCATGCCGCCATTGTGCCTCCACTATCATGGGCACCACCCGGCATCTCCCACCATGAACCTGCACATCCAAAGCTTATGTAAACGCTATGGCGACACACCCGTGTTTGCCAACGTGTCCCTCACCGTGGAGCCGGGTGAGTTTGTGGCCATCGTCGGCGAATCCGGCGTGGGCAAGTCCACACTGCTCAACTGCATGGCCGGACTGGACAGTTGGGACAGTGGCACGGTGCACCTGGACGGTGTAGACCTTGGGCAACTCAGTGACGATGCCCGCGCCCTGCTACGGCGCCAGAAGGTCGGCTTTGTGTTCCAGGCCTTCCACGTGCTGGGCCATCTGGATGTGACGCAGAACGTGGCGCTACCGCTGTTGCTGCTGAACACTCCGGACGACGCCCGCGTGCAGGCCATGCTGCAGGCGGTGGGCTTGGACGGCATGGGCGGCCGCCTGCCACAGCAGCTCAGCGGCGGTCAGTTACAGCGCGTGGCCATCGCCCGTGCGCTGGTGCACCGCCCCACCCTGCTGCTGGCCGACGAGCCCACCGGCAACCTGGACCCGACCACCGCGTCCAAAGTCATGGAAGCGCTGGTGGCGCAGACCCGCGCCCATGGAACATCGCTGGTGCTGGTGACGCATTCCGAGGCGGCCACGGCGCGTGCCGACCGGGTTCTGCACCTGCGGGCGGAAGGCCTTGGGATCGCTTGACGGGTGGGAAATGCGTTCACACGTCATGTGGGGAGCGAAACGTCGGCTTCTTTTGCCAGGAAGGCATGCAGAAAGTCATCCACGCGCGTCAGCTCCTGACCAAATTTCTGCAGCATCTGTGCGAGGTTGAGGGCCTCGCCGCCCTTCCCTGCCGTTTCAATCGACTGGCACAAGTCCCCCAGAACCAGCGCCCCGACGGAGCGTGATGACGACTTGAGCTTATGGGCCAGGGAAGCGGTCACGGCCCAGTCGCCGGAGGCATAGGAGGTTTGCAGTGCCCGCGCCATGGCCACGGCACTGGTGTGAAAGTCTTCCAGGAACTCGCGCACTAGTGCATCGTCGCTGCCAATCAGCGCCTTCAGCACATTGACGTCAACCACGATGGACCGATCGGTGGGAGGCAAAAGACTCGCCTTCACAGGCACCGAGACCGGAGCCGGCTGCCACTTGTCCAACATGGACTTGAGTTGGGCCAATTGCACCGGCTTGCTGAGGTAATCATCCATGCCGATCTCGATGCAATGCTCCGTCTCTCCTTTCAACGCATTGGCCGTGAAGGCAATGATGGGAATCCTGGCCTTGCCCGCTTCCGCGGCGCGGATGGCAGCCGTCAGTTCATAGCCATCCATCATGGGCATGTGCAGATCCGTGATCAACAGCGAATAGATGCCGCTCTGCCAGCGGTGGAGGGCTTCACGCCCATTGTGGGCGATGTCTGCCGTGCGCCCCAGCAGCATGAGCTGCTGCAAAATTACTTTCTGGTTGTATTCGTTGTCTTCGGCCACCAGAATCAGGCTGCCAACGCGGCGCGCCTCCTCGTGGGAGATGGGTATGGGGCCGGGCTTCTCCTCCATCCGAGACACATCGCGCTCCTGCGGGCTGGCACGCCCGGCCGCAATGGCGACCGTCTCCAGCAAGCCTTTGTGCGTGAGCAGATTGCCGTCCACGGTCACCAGGTCCGGGCCGGTCACACGGGGGCGACGACGACGGCCCCGGCCAATGACAACAAAATGAATCTCCTGCCCACAGCCCACCGTCTGCCGCAGCGCAGACAGAAAGCTGTCCGACAACACATCGTCGATGACGACAATCCCTGGCCCGACTGGATGACCGCGCATCCACTGCAACGCTGTCTCCAGCCCCGTCGCCCGGTCCACCACCGCGTTGTCGTGCCCCAGATAGGCGGTCAAATCGTCAGCGAGCCCCGCCATTCCACCAACCACCAGACAGGCCAGCCCCGAGACCAGACTTGTTTCGACGCGTTTGGCACTTGAAACCGGGGCCTCGGCAAAGGAAACGAGAACACTGAAGACGGAGCCTTTGCCCAATTCACTGTCGACGGTGATGCTGCCCCCCATGATGTCAATCAGTTGACCAGAAATGGCAAGCCCCAGGCCCGTGCCACCAAAATTGCGCGTGGTTGAGGTGTCGGCCTGGATAAAGGCCGAAAAGAGACGGCCACGGGTTGCCTCATCGATTCCGATCCCGTTGTCCGTCACGCGAAACTCCAGGATGACGGAGCCCTCCTGGCGCTCTTTCAGCAGCGCGCGCACCGACACCCGCCCGGTGCGTCCCTGTCCACTGGAAAACTTGATGGCGTTATTGGTCAGATTGATCAGCACCTGGCGCAGTCGCCCGGGGTCGCCCAACAGGGAGAGCGGGATGACGGGGTCCACGAACAGGGTTAGCTCCACACTGCGTTTCAATGCCATGTGGTTGATGCTTTCGCAGGCCCCCTCCACGACGTCCGCAATAGACATGGGTATGTTCTCTATTTCGAGCTTCTTGGCCTCGATCTTGGAGAAGTCAAGGATGTCATTGATCACCGCCAGCAGTGCAAATGCCGAGTCGTGGATGATGTTGGTCATCTCCATCTGTGGGCCGGTCAGGCTGCTCTGCTGCAGCACGTCAATCATGCCAATCACGCCGTTCATGGGCGTGCGGATCTCGTGACTCATGGTCGCCAGAAACTCTGACTTGGCCAAATTGGCCTTTTCGGCAATTTCCTTGGCACTTTCCAGCTCGATGTTCTGGTCCTGCAGCACCTGATCCAGGCGCTTTTGCTCGGTAACATCCCGCGCCACGGCCACCACCCCCTGCAGGATGCGGTCGCGGTCATAGAAGGTCGTTGCGTTGTAGGAAACGACGGTTTCCTCGCCGTCCCTGGCACGGGCCGTCAACTCGTAGTCGGTGATCTTTTTCTCGATCAGCACCCGTTTGATGCCGGCTTCGGCCCGTTCCGGATCGGTAAAGCAGCTCTTGAATGGCGCGCCAATCAGCTCATCGCGTGTGCAACCGGTCAGCGCCTCCATCTGCTTGTTGACGTCGGTGATGATGCCGGAGGGATCGGTCGTGATCAGCGCGTCGATATTCGACTCAATCAGGGAACGTGTGTAGAACTGCTGGTCCCGCAAGCGCTGATCGAGCTTCTTCTGATCGGCTTCAATCTGCTTGCGCGCGGTGTTGTCGGTTCCAATGAGCAGGTAGCCGATGATGGCGTCCTGTGCATCCCGCAGCGCGGTGACGGACACCACGGCGGGAAAGCGGCTGCCATCCTTGCGGATGTAGGTCAGCTCATAGATATCTTCGATGCCGCGGGAGGCCTTGAACACCAAGGCTTCAAAACCCGGAGTGATCGACGTGCCAAGTTCGACGCTCAACTCCTGTGCCCGCGCAACGACCTCCTGCGGGTCGGAGATGTCCGCCGGTGTGATCTTGTTCATCACTTCGGCTGCCGCGTAGCCCAGCATGCGCTCCGCACCCACATTGAAAATCTGGATCACCCCCTTGGCATCGGTGGCAATGCTGGAGAAATTGGCGCTGTTGAAAATGGCGCTCTGCAGCGCCCCGGCCTTCAGCAGCGCCTCTTCGGCCTGTTTGCGTGCAGTGTTGTCGGTGCCGATGAGCAGATAGCCAATGATGGTGTCTTGCTCATCGCGTAGCGCGGTGACGGACACCACGGCGGGAAATCGGCTGCCGTCCTTGCGGATATAGGTCAGCTCATAGATGTCCTCGATGCCACGCGATGCCTTGAAAACTAGAGCCTCAAAGCCTGGCGTGATCGTGGTACCAAGTTCCAGACTCAAGGCCTGCGCCCGTCCAACCACTTCCTGCGGGTCGGAAATGTCCGCCGGCGTGATCTTGTTCATCACTTCGGCTGCCGTGTAGCCCAGCATGCGCTCCGCACCCACATTGAAAATCTGGATCACCCCCTTGGCATCGGTGGCAATGCTGGAGAAATTGGCGCTGTTGAAAATGGCGCTCTGCAGCGCCCCGGCCTTGAGCAGGGCCTCTTCGGCCTGCTTGCGTGCGGTGTTGTCGGTGCCGATGAGCAGATAGCCGATGATGGCGTCCTGTGCATCACGCAGCGCTGTGACAGACACCACGGCCGGGAAGCGACTGCCATCCTTGCGGATATAGGTCAGTTCATAAATGTCCTCAATACCGCGCGCCGCCTTAAACACCAGGGCTTCAAAACCCGGCGTGATCGGCGTTCCAAGTTCAACGCTGAGGGTCTTGGCCCGTTCTATCACTTCCTGCGGGTCGGAAATATCCGCCGGCGTGATCTTGTTCATCACTTCGGCAGCCGTGTAGCCCAGCATGCGCTCCGCACCGACGTTGAAAATCTGGATCACACCATGGGCATCGGTGGCGATGCTGGAAAAATTGGCGCTGTTGAAGATGGCGCTTTGCAACGCACCCGTTCTCAACAGTGCCTCCTGGTGTTCGCGTTCCAGCCCCACCGTCGGCGCCGCATCCAGCGTGGACTTATGGCTGGCGCGACTATGGATTGGCTGGGTCATGGCGTACTCACGGATGGAAGAAGTCCAATTCATCCTAGGCAGACCGTACGCCACGGTCTGTGTGATAGCGCACTAAACCGGCAGCGGCACGCACGCCGGCACCACCCGACGGCGGCCCCACGCCGCCTGTCCAGCACCCTTACTTGGTCACGATGGCAAAGGTGCCGGGAGCCTTGTCTATCAGTCCAAAGAAGCGCACCAGATCGATCTTGCTGCCACTGACCTTGAGGTCGTCGCTGAGCAGCGTGTCCTTGACGCCTGCCGTGCCGGCAATCATCTTCACAAAGATGTCCTTGGTGAGCGTCAGCGTGGCGTTGGCGTCGGGCGCAGCGGTACCGCTCTTGAAGTGCAGCACGGCGTTCTCGATCCACAGCACATAGGTTTCCTTCAGGTCGGTCAGCACCAGGTTGACCTTGAGGTTCTTGCCCTCGGCGTCGGGCCCGTTGAGGCCGGCGGCCATGGCCTCCAGAAAGCGCTCAATAGGCGTCTGCAACAGCATCTCCACCATCATGGCCTTGGACACGCCCCTGGTCGGTGGGCCGTTGCGCAGCTCCTGCGCCGCCGTCAGGTAGGAATTGCGCCAGGTGGCGGCCTCGGACTGGTAGCCCATTTGCTCGTAGGTCTTTGCCAGCAACTCCTTGGCCGCCTTGCTCGACGGGTCGCCAAACACGGCGTGGTTCAACAGCTCGGCGGCCCAGCGGTAGTCGCCCTTGTCATAGGCCGTCTGCGCGGCGGCCACAGCCTTGTCAGCACCACCGATCAACTCCAGATAATGCTTGGCCGACTCCTGCGGTGGCAACGGGTTCAGATTGACCGGATTGCCGTCGTAGGCACCGATGTAGAACTGGTACACCGCCTTGACGTTGTGGCGGATGTCGCCGTAGTAGCCACGGGCGCCAAAGAACTCGGACAGAGACTTGGGCAGCTTGACCATGTCGGCAATCTCACGCGCCGTGTAGCCGGCATTGATCAGGCGCACGGTCTGGTCATGCGTGTATTTGTAGACATCGCGGTGCATGGTCACCATCTTCTGGATGTTGGCGTTGCCCCAGACCGGCCAATTGTGCGAACCGATGTAGATATCGGCGTCCTTGGTCTGCTCCAGCGCCTGGTCCATGTAATTGGACCAGCGCAAGGCGTCGCGCACCTTGGCGCCGCGCACCGGCAGCAGGTTGTGCATGGTCTGGGACAGGTTCTCGGCGCCGTCGTAGAGCTTCTTGCTGGGGATGCTGAAGGTCAGCTCTGCCGGGCACTCAGCGCCGGGCACGTTGTGGAACACAAAGTCCACACCGTCGAGCTGCATGGGCTGGTTGGCCTGGTCAACCACCGTGTTGGGTGAAATGATTCCAATGGAACCGTAGGCCACGTCCTTGCCCAGCCCGGTATCCACGTTGCCCTTGGCCGAGCGCGGCAGATCACGGCCGAACTGGTAGAGCGAACGGCGCGCCATGCCGGTGCCCACCAGCACGTTCTCGCTGGTCGCCTCATCCATGAATCCCGCCGCGGCCACCACCGGCAATTTGCGCTCGGCAACCTCTTTGGGGGTCACCACGCCCAGCACGCCGCCGAAGTGGTCGGCATGGGCGTGCGTGATGATCATTGCCGACACCGGCTTGTTGCCCAAATGCTGGCGAGCAAAGGCCAGTGCCGCGGCAGCGGTTTCGCGGGCCGTCAGCGGGTCCACGACGATCCAGCCGGTCTTGCCCTCGATCAGCGTCATGTTGGCAATGTCAAAACCCCGCAGCTGGTAGACACCGTCCGTGACCTTGTACAGGCCGATGTTGGCATTGAGTTGCGCATGGCGCCACAGGCTGGGGTTGACGGTGTCGGGCGCCTTGCCCGCAAGGAAGTTGTAGGCCTCAAAGTCCTTCAGTACCGTGCCGTCGGCCTGCACGATCTTGCCCGTCGGCCTGGCGATCAAACCACGTTTGGCATCCTCAAAGTCCTGCGGGTCGTCCAGCTTCAACTCCTGGGCAAACTGCGCATTGACCTTCAGCGTCTCGGGGCTGGCGTCACCTGCGGTACCGCCAATGCCACCGGTCTTACTGCAGCCAGCGACCAGGGTGATGAGCGCGGCCAGAACGACCAGGCGGGGTGTGAATGGGATCTTCTTCATGTGCTTGTCTCCTCTTGGGGTGAGCGATTGTTGAAGGTGCTGAAAAATTCGTCCAATGCATATTTCGCACAAAATCAATGCATTCAGTACATAACCAGTCCAACGGAGCACCAGCATGGACCTCAAGCGCCTCAAACACCTGGTCGCCCTGGCCGACACACGCAACTTCGGCCGCGCGGCCCTGCAGTGCCACCTGACGCAGTCGGCGCTCAGCCGCAGCATCCAGGCCGCCGAAGACGAGTACGGCCTGCAGCTGTTTGACCGCGGCACGCTGGAAGTGGCCTGCACCGACGCCGGCGCCTTTGTCGTCGAGCGAGCGCGCAAGCTGCTGTTCGAAAACCATTGCCTGGAGCGCGATATCAGCCTGTACCGGGAGCGCCTGATTGGCGACCTGGCCTTTGGCGTCGGCCCGTTCCCGGCCGCCACCGTGGTGCCGCCGCTGCTGACCGAAATCCGCACGCGCTTTCCCCGCGTGTGCGTGCGGGTGGAGGTCAACAACGCTGATTTTCTGGCAGCCCACCTGCGCGCCGAGGAACTGGACTTCTACCTGGCCGACGTGCGCAACGTGGTGGCAGCCCCTGACCTGGCCATCATCCGCGTGGCCCAGTTGTCTGGGGGGTTCTACGTGCGCTCGGGGCATCCGCTGCTGGCATCGGGACGTATCACCGGTGCGGCTCTGCTGCCCTACGGGATTGCCAGTGTGCGGCTGCCCGAAGCTGTGCAAGCCGGACTGGGCGCGCTGATGGGCCTGGAGCCCGGCAAGCGCCTGCCGCTGGCGGTGGAGTGCGACGACCTGAATCTGCTCAAGTCGCTGGCGTTGTCCAGTGACACGGTGATTGGCAGCACCGACGTCGGTTCGGTGCAAGACGTGCAGGCCGGACCGCTGGTGCGCCTGGACGTGGCCGATATTCCGCCGATGTCTGCCGACATGGCCATCGTGTCACTGAAGGGCCGCAGCTACTCCCTGATGGCCCAGTTTGCCGTGGACTTCATCTTCCAGCAGGTCGGTCACCACAGCGGCGCCAATCCGCCCTGAGCCACCCGGTAGCCGCGGCCGCCCATGGCGCGGGCCTCGGCCTCGTCGTGCGTGACCAGCAGTGTGGCCATCCTGAGGTCGGCAATGCGCTGGCGAAACTCCTCGCGCAGTTGCAAGCGCAACTCCGCGTCCAGCGCGGAGAACGGCTCGTCCAGCAGCAACACGCGCGGCTGCGTGATCAGCGCGCGGGCCAGCGCCACGCGCTGCTGCTCCCCACCCGAGAGCTGCGTCACCCGCACACGGGCAAAGGCCTGCAGGCCAAAACGCTCCAGCATGGCGCAGGCCTGGGCGCGGGCATCCGCCTTGCGCATGCCCTGCTCGACCAGGCCAAAGGCCACGTTGTCCTGCACGTCCAGATGGGGAAAGAGCGCAAAGTCCTGGAACATCAACGCAAAGTGGCGCCGCTCGGGCGCCAGCATGGTGATGTCCTGGCCGTCGAACAGCACACGGCCCGCGTCCAGCGGCTCCAGCCCGGCGACGATCTTTAGCAGCGTGCTCTTGCCGCTGCCGGACGGCCCGAGAATCGCCACCGTCTCGCCGCTGGCCACGCGCAGGTTCACGCCGCGCAGCAGCGCGCGCGCGTCCCATTCCTTGCCGATGTTTGTCAGTTCAAGCACAGCTAAATACCCCTCTAGCCCTCGTGAAAACTACGCAGGCAGCTACGAAAACAATAGCAATCATGGATGCACCCGCTCCCGGCCCGTCTTGCCGCTGGCCGACCATTCGATGACCGCAAACGCCAGCAGCGCCAGCGCCATCAGCAGGCAGGCCAGCACCAAGGCCGCATCGCGGTTGGCGCCACCGGGGCGGCCCAGGTATTCGTAGACCCGGGTCGTCAGCGTGGACCACTCCGGGCGCGACAGAAACAGCGTGACGGCAAATTCGCCCACGGCGGTGGCCGCCGCAAACGCCATGCCCCGGCGCAAGGCGGGACGCAGCAGCGGCAGCGTCACGCGCCAGGCCACATGCGAAGGCGAGGCACCCAGCGTGCGCGCGGCCTGCGCCAGGTGCAGCGGCATCGCGTCCAGCCCGGCGGCCAGGGACTGCGCGACAAACGGATAGGCCAGCAGTGCGTAGGCACAGACCAGCAGACCCAGGCTGGCCGTCCACTGCGGATACAGCAGCAACAGGCCAAAGGCCACGGCAACGGGCGACAGCACAAAGGGCAGGAACGCACAAGCGCGCAACAGCACCGAACGGCGCGCGGCAAATGCGTGGGCCAGCCCCAGCACGGTCGCCAGCGCCACGGCCATCACCGTAAAGCGCAGGCTGTTCCACAGCGCCTGCAGTGTGGAGTCCTCCAGCAGCACGCTCCAGGCTGCGGCACCCGCGCCGATGGCCCGTCCCACAATGGCCAGCAGCGGCGCGGCGCAGAACAGCGCCAGCACCAACAGGACTGCGCCCACGGCACTCCACTGGCACAAGCCGCTGGGCCGGACGCGCGCCACCGCATCACTGTGCAGCGGTGTCGCCAGACGCCGCGCCAGTGCGGCATAGGCCAGCGCCACGCCGGCGGTCAGGCCCAGCATCCACAGCGCCAGTGATGCGGCCTGCGCCAGCTCCAGCTCGTGCGCGACCAGGGTGTAGATCTCCACCTCGACCGTGGCATAGTCCTGCCCGCCCAGCACCAGCGCCAGGCCAAAGCCGGAGAAGCAGTACAGAAATACCAGGCACAGCGCCGACAGCAGCCACGGCGCAATGGCAGGCCACTCGATGCGCCAGAACACGCGCCACGGCGTGGCACCCAGCGTGCGGGCCGCCGCCACGCGCGAGGCGCTGACCTGGCCGAGCGCCTCGGTGCTGACGCGCACCACCAGGCACAGGTTGAAGAACAGATTGCCGTAGATCAGCAACCACGGGCCACCCTGCAGATCCGGCCCGCCCAGCGCATGCAACACACCCTGCGGCCCCAGCAGGGCCAGCACACCCATGGCCGCCACCAGCGTGGGCACGACAAAAGGCAGCATCAGCGCATGCAGCACCAGGCCACGGCCGGGGAAATCAAAGCGCGCCAGCACCCAGGCCACCGGCAGGCCCAGCACCAGCGCGCCGGCGCAGGTAGCCAGCGCCTGCAGCAGCGACCAGGTCATGCGCCAGCGCAGGTAGTCGTCCTGCCACGGTACCCATGGCGAAACCTGACCGCCTTCCAGCAGCAGACGCAGGGCGGGCGCCACCAGCAGCGCCAGCAAAAAGGCCAGCGGCAACGCGGCCAGCAGCCAGTTTGCTCTATTTTTCATAGCTGACCGCGCAGTTTGGACGGGGGCTGGAAAGGCTTTTGGTCAATGCTGCGACGGTGCGATCGTGCATTACTTCAACACGACTTTGGTCCAGCGCCGCACCCAGTCTGCGTTCTTATCGGCCATGGTCTGGGCGCCGGGGCTGTCAAAGGCAGTGGGCTCGGGCGCGTGGCGCAGGGCGTCCACACGCGGCGTTTCGGCAACGGCTGGGTACATCCACATCTCGGTCTGCAGCGCCTGCTGCACGGGAGCGGAGCGCAAAAACTCCATGAAGCGCACAGCCGCCGTGCGCTCCTTGCCGCCCTTGACCAGGGCCACGCCCTCGATCTGGCGAAACACACCGCCCTGCAAGCTCAGGCTGCCGGTGGGCGGCTCGGTCAGTTTCGTCTTGCTGTAGAACAGTTCCGCTGCGGGGCTGCTGGCATAGCTCACCACCAGCGGACGCGCGCCGCCGTTGTGGCTGAACTCGGTGTAGTAGGCGTCACTCCAGCCCTTGGCCACCTTCAGGCCATTGGCGCGCATGCGGGCCCACCAGTCAAAGGCCTTTTCCTCGCCCAGTGCACCAATGGTGGCCAGCAGAAAGGCATTGCCCGGGCTGGACGTGGCCGGGTTCTGCACCACCAGCAGGCGGGCATAGGCCGGTTGCGCCAGGTCGTCCAGCGTGCGCGGCAGGGCCAGGCCCTTCTTGGCAAACCAGGCCTTGTCGTAGTTGACGGTGACATAGCCATAGTCCACCGGCAACAGCTTGGGCGGCAGCGTGACGGCATCCGTGCCCGCCCTCGCCTTGTCTGCGGGGCGCTCGTAGGCATCCAGCACTGCATCGGCCTTGGCGGCCAGCACGTTGTCGATGCCAAACACCACGTCGGCCACGGGGTTGGCGCGGGTCAGAATCAGCTTGTTCAGCATCTCACCGGCATCACCCGACTTGGTGATGCGCAGCGTGACAACGGCATCCTTCTCGAATTGGGCCAGCAGCGCCGGTGGCACGGCAAAGGAGGCGTGGGTCAGCACGCGCAGCTCGGCGGCGCTGGCAGCGGCGGCACCGAACGCCAGCAAGGCAGTGGTCAATACAAGGGAGAAACGGTGGAGCATGGTGTGAGAGGGTTGCAGCGAATTTTACGGGCGCCTACTTCTGCACCAGGTACTCGGGGCAGGCCATGACCATCAGCACCGCAGCGGCCACGCGGTTCAGCCGCGCATCCTGCGTGCTATTGGCCGTCAGCGGCGTGGCCTCCAGCGCCTTGGTCATGGTGGCCAGCGTGCTGATGGACAACTGCCCCGCGCACAGCAACAGGTTGAGCCGTCTCATCAAGGCCGCGGCATTGCCAACCAACGCCAGCTCCTGGTCGTAGCGGGCCTGCAGGTCAAAGCCATTCTTGGGATTCTTGGAGTTGGGCACGTTGTCGGGCCGGTCCAGATCATTGACATAGATGCCACGGCGGATCACACCGGTCATGAAGTTCAGGTAGCCGGCCACGCTGGTCTCGCTGACGATCTGGAACTCGGGCGCCAGGGCCTTGTGCGCGGCCATGGCGGTGCTTGGCGGCACATAGCCGGGGCGAAAGTAGTTGAACACCGAGGGCGAACGCAGCGGGCTCTGGCCCAACTGGGTGGCGGGGTTGCTCAGGTCGCCGATCTTCCAGCTCCCCTGCGCCGAGGCCAGGCCAAACGTGCGGCCCCATTGCACAAAGCGCAGCATGGGTTCGCGCACCTTGCCATAGCCGTTCTGCATCAGGCCGGCCGGTGCGCGGGCCTCGTCGTCCAACAACACGGCGGCAAACACGGCCTTCAGGTCGCCGCGCACGCCCTGTCCGTTGTCGGCAAACGCAGCAGCCACACGCGCCACATAGGCCGGGCTGGGGTTGCTGGTCACCAGGCGCTGAATCAACTGTCGGCCCAGAAACGGCCCCACATTGGGGTGGTGGAAGATCGTGTCCAGCGCCTGCTTGAGTGCCTGCGGCCCCGGCGTCTTCGCGGCGATGGTGGTGCCCAAAAATCGAACCTCCAGTTCCGAATGGCGGCTGGCGTTGAACGCCATGGGCCGGCGGGTGTAGGCGGTGTTACCCACCTTGCGGTTCTTGCCATCTCCCAGTTCCGTCACCACATTGGCACTCTGGTCAAACTCGTAACCGGTGAACACGCGCGCCAGGTTGGAGATATCACCTTGCTGGTAGGTCTCGATGCGCTGGCCCCGCGCATCACGCCGCTCGGTGCCGTCGGGGTTGAGTTCGTACAGGCCAATGGAGAACAGTTGCAACACCTCACGCGCGAAATTCTCGTCCGGCAGACGGCCGGTGGCGGGGTTTTCCTTCTGGCTGCCACGGGTGTTGAGGTACTGGCCCATCGCAGGGTGCAAGGTGACCGCTTCCAGCAACGCGCGGTAGTTGCCCAGCGCGTGCTGGCACAGCGTGTCCCAGTAGTGTGCGATTGCGTGGCTGCGCCAGTCGATGTCCAGGCCACTGAGCGACACCACAAAGAACTCTGACAAGGACAATGCCATGCGCTTGCGCACCGGGTCGGGTGCGGTAAAGAGCTGGTTCCAGACCATGTAGTCGCCGGGGTAGCTGTGGTCGAAGTAGCGTGTGTCCTTGTGGATCTCGCCATAGCCACGGGCATTGAGCCAGTCCCAGCCGGTCGGCCCAATAGGGGCCTCAAACTGCCGGGCCAACCAAGGCGCGTAGCCCATGGACAGCACATCCGCGACGTCGGCATCGGACACCGAGAACTGCGCCTGCAACAGAAAGCGTGCAGCCTGTTCCGGTGTCTGCGCCCAGGGGTATTGGTAGGCCGCGCGTGAGCCTTCACCGCGCGGCCCGGGCGTAGCGCAGGCGGTCAAGAGTGCAGCGGCTGCCAGCATGGCTGCCTGTTCACCCACCTGCCGTGCGGCGGGCATCTCGGGTTCCACGGTCTCACGTGTGTTGAATGTCATGCCTGTATCCTTAACCACTACCCAACGCGCCAGCGCACAATCCGTCTCACTGATGAAAACCCTTGTGTCACTGTTGTGCAGCTTTTCCTGGCAGGAATGGCGCAACCACCCCTGGCGCAATGCTGCCGCCGTCGTATCGGTGATGCTGGGCGTGGCGCTGGCATTTTCGGTGCATCTGATCAATGCTTCGGCGCTGGACGAGTTTGCACAGGCCGTGCGCTCCGTGGGCGGCCAGCCCGATCTGGAGCTGCGTGCGGGCTCGGGTGTGGCCGGTGGCGTGGACCACGCGCTGCTGGGGCGCATGCTGCACCACCCGGATGTGGAACTGGCCAGCCCGGTGCTGGAGCTCAGCACCTATGCGCTGTCCCCGGGTGCCCGCGACGGCAACGCAGAGGCGACGGACCGGGTGTTGCTGCGCATCGTCGGCATTGACGCGCTGCAGGTCGCGCCGCTGAGCCCGGATCTGCTGCCGATTCCCTCCGCGCAAGCCAACCGGCTCGACATCTTCGCCCCCGCCACCGTGTTCCTGAACGCCACGGCGCGCAGCCGCTTGGCTGGCGACACGCTGCAGTTGCAGCGCGGCATGCAGCTTGTGCCGGTACGGGTGGCTGGATCGGTGCGGGCCAGCGGTGCGCCGCTGGCGGTGATGGACATTGCCGCCGCCCAGGACCTGTTTCCCATGCAGGGCCGCATCACCCGCGTGGACATTCGCCTGCGCGCCGGGGTGGACCGCGCGGGCTTCTTGCGTACCGTGCAGGCCGCTCCCGACTGGCCGGCCGATGCTCGGCTGACCGAGCCGGGCGACACGCTGAGCCGCATGTCCACACTGTCGCGTGCCTACCGCGTCAATCTGACGGTGCTGGCGCTGGTGGCGCTGTTCACCGGCGGCTTTCTGGTGTTCTCGGTGCTGCACTTAAGCGTGAGCCGGCGCGCGCCGCAGTTTGCGTTGCTGGGCGTGCTCGGGCTCACATCCACCGAGCGCCTGCACCTGGTGCTGCTGGAGGCTCTGGCATTGGGTGTGATTGGCAGCGCGCTCGGCATTGCGCTGGGCACGGGACTGGCCGAACTGGCGCTGCGCCTGCTGGGTGGTGATCTGGGCGGTGGCTTCTTCTCGGGTGCGGCGCCCGCCTTGCAATGGAGCCCGCTGGCCGCGCTGGCATTTGGCGCACTGGGTGTTGCGGCGGCGCTGGTGGGTGCCTGGTGGCCGGCGCGCTGGGCGCAGGGCCTGCCACTGGCGCAGACGCTCAAGGGCCTGGGCGTGGCGCAGGTGGTGCAAAACCATGGCGTCATCGCCTTGGTGTTGCTGCTGGCGGGCGCTCTGATGGCCCTGCTACCACCCGTGGCTGGCATCCCGCTGGCGGCCTATGCCAGCGTGGGGCTGATCCTGATCGGGGGCATTGCCGGCCTGCCCTGGCTGGTGGGCACCGTGCTGGACCGCGTGGCGTCGCTGGTGTCACGCCAGGCCCTGCCCCTGCTGGCGGTGGAGCGGGCCCGGCGCGTGCGCGGCAGCGCCGCCGTGGCGGTGAGTGGCGTGGTGGCGTCGCTGAGCCTGGCCGTGGCGCTGACGGTGATGGTGGCGAGCTTCCGGCACTCAGTCACACAGTGGCTGGACTCGGTGCTGCCGGCCGCGCTGTATGTGCGCACCGCCACCCACTCCAGCGCGCTGGAGGCGGCCTACTTCGACCCGGCCTTTGTGCAGGCGGCACAACGCCTGCCTGGCGTAGAGCGTCTGGGCACGCAGCGCAACCAGCAGTTTCTGCCCGACCCGGCGTTGCCGGCGGTAGTGCTGATCGCGCGGCCTCTGCTGGCGCAAGACGACGCGGGCATCGCTTTACCGCTCACCAGTGCACCGCTGCCGGTGCCACCGGGGCAGATTGGCATCTATGTGAGCGAAGCCATGGCCGACCTGCACGGCGCCCGTCCGGGTACGGTCTACGCCCCGCTATCAGAACATTTTCAGGCCCTAGCCCTCGTCAAATCTGCACAGACAGCTACTTTTTTCATAGCAGGCGTGTGGCGCGACTACTCCCGCCAGTTCGGCACCATCGCCATGGACCTGGCCGATTTCCAGCGCCTGAGCGGCGACACCCGCGTCAACGACCTGGCGCTGTGGCTGGAGCCGGAAGCGGACGTTCCGGTAGTGGAGCAGGCCCTGCGCGACCTGGCCAACACCCAGGCCGGCACGCCCGGTGGCGACGCCGCGCGGCTGCTGGAGTTTGGCTCGGCGCGCGAGATCCGGGCCACGTCGCTGCGCATCTTTGACCGCAGCTTTGCCGTGACGTACTGGCTGCAGGCAGTGGCCATTGGCATCGGACTGTTTGGCGTGGCAGCGTCCTTCAGCGCCCAGGTGCTGGCGCGGCGCAAGGAGTTTGGCCTGTTGGTGCACCTGGGCCTGACACGCCGCCAGGTACTGCGCGTGGTGGCGGCCGAGGGACTGGCCTGGACCCTGCTGGGTGCGCTGGCCGGCGTCGGCCTGGGACTGGCCGTGGCCGTGGTGCTGGTGCATGTGGTCAACCCGCAGAGCTTTCACTGGACCATGGAGCTGAGCCTGCCGCTGCTGCGGCTGCTGGCGCTGGGGGCGGCGGTGGTGCTGGCCGGGACGCTGACCGCCTGGCTGGCAGGGCGCGCGGCGGCAGGGCGAGACGCCGTGTTGGCGGTGAAGGAAGACTGGTAAGCGCAGCAGCGCTTACTCGTGGCGCAGCGCTTCGATCGGGTCCAGCCGCGCGGCGCGACGCGCCGGGAAGTAGCCAAACACGACGCCGATAAAGGCAGAGAACACAAACGACAGCACATTGACCGGCAGGTTGAAGGTGTATGGCACCGACATCAGGCTGGCCAGGCCAATCGACGCAATCGTGGCCAGCACAATGCCGACCAGCCCGCCCAACGCCGCCAGCACCACGGCCTCGATCAGGAACTGCAGCAGCACCTCGCGCTCCAGCGCGCCAATGGCCAGGCGCAGGCCGATCTCGCGGGTGCGCTCGGTCACGCTGACCAGCATGATGTTCATGATGCCAATGCCGCCAACCAAGAGGCTCACCGCTGCCACGGCACCCAGCAGCATGGTCATGACCTTGGTGGTGCCGGACAGGGTGTCGGCCAGTTGCTTGGTGTCCAGCACGTTGAAGTTGTCTTCGTCGGTGCTGGCCAGCTTGCGCCGCTCGCGCAGCAGTTGCGTGATGCCGGCCGTGACCCGCGTGCCATCACTGCCATCCTGCATGGACACCAGCAGCGTATTGACGCGGATGTTGCCGGTGATGCGGCGCTGCAGAGTGCGGATCGGCACCAGCACCACATCGTCCTGGTCATTGCCAAAGGCGCCCTGCCCCTTGGACGCCAGGATGCCGACGATCTCACACGAAATTTGCTTGACGCGCAATTGCGCACCCAGCGCGGCCTGCGCGCCATACAGCTCGCGGCGCACGGTTTCGCCAATCAGGCAGACGGCGGCACCGGCGCGCAGCTCATCGTTGGAGAATGCGCGCCCGTCCTTGAGCGTCCAGTTACCGGTGATCAGCCAGTCGTTGGTGCTGCCAATCACGCTGCTGCTCCAGTTGCGGCCATTCGCCACCAGTGTGACGGCGGCGCGTGCCTCGGGCGCTACGGCGGCCACACCACCAATCTGGGTGGCGATGGCCTCACCGTCGGTCTCCTTGAACGCCACCGCATTGCCGCCGCCTCCCGGCCCCATGCGCTGACCGGGGCGCACCTGCAGCAGGTTGGTGCCCAGGCTGGAAATCTGGTTCTGCACGGCCAGCGTGGCGCCATTGCCCAACGTGACCATGGTAATCACGGCGCTGACACCAATGACGATGCCCAGGATGGTCAGGAACGAGCGCATCAGGTTGCGCCGGATGGAGCGCAGGGCCAGCAGGAGGGTGTTGAGCAGCATCAGTGTTCCTGGGCCGCGGCGGCCTGCTCGCCCACCGGGTGGGGATTGCGTTCATCACTGGCGACGACGCCATCGACAAAGCGCACAATGCGCTTGGCGTAGGCCGCCATGTCCGACTCGTGCGTGACCATCAGCACGGTGATGCCGTGGTCCACGTTGAGGCGCCACAGCAGGTCCATGATTTCGCGGCTGCGCTGGGTGTCCAGGTTGCCGGTAGGCTCGTCGGCCAGCAGCACGGCCGGCTCGGTGACGATGGCGCGGGCAATCGCCACACGCTGCTGCTGTCCGCCCGACAACTCGGCCGGCGTGTGGTGCTCCCAGCCCTTGAGGCCCACCGACTCCAGCGCCTTGGCGGCCATGGCATGGCGGGTGGCAGCGGGTTCACCCCGGTACAGCAGCGGCAGCTCCACATTCTCCTGCGCCGAGGTGCGCGCCAGCAGATTGAAGCCCTGGAACACAAAGCCCAGAAAGCGCCGGCGCAAACGTGCCCGCTGATCGCGGCTGAGTGTCTCCACATGCAGGCCATTGAACAGGTATTCGCCGCTGGTGGGCGTGTCCAGCCCGCCCAGCGTGTTCATGGCGGTGGACTTGCCCGAGCCGCTGGGGCCCATGATGGCCACGAAGTCGCCGGCTTCGATGTCGAGGTCCACGCCCTTGAGGGCCTGCAGGGCGGTGGCCCCCTGGCCGTAGACCTTGGTGATTCCGCGCAAGCGGATCAAAGGATCGCTCACTGTGCAGCCCCTGCGGCGCGCTGGTCGGTGATGACGGCCATGCCCTCCACCAGCCCCTCGCCTGTGACCTCGGTCATGCGGCCATCGCTGATGCCGGGTTTGACGGCCAGCGCAACAGCCTGTCCATCCTTGAGTATCCAGATCTGCTTGGCGGCGACACCGCCGCCCGTGGCGCTCTTGCGTCCGCCGGGCCGGGGCATACGCGGCACCAGTTTGGAGACGACACCACCACCGCTGTCGGCAACTGGTGCGGCTGTGCCCGCCGCTTCGGATGTGGGCGTGAAGCGCAGCGCAGTATTGGGCACCAGCAACACGCCATTGCGCTCGGTGGAGACAATGGTTGCCGCCGCAGTCATGCCCGGACGCAGGCTCAGGTCACTGTTGTCCACGTCCAGATAGGTGGTGTAGGTGACCACGTTGTCGGTCTTGGTGGAGCCATAGGCCACACGCCAGATCTTGGCCGGGTAGCGGCGCGACGGATAGGCGCTGACGGTGAAGCTGGCCTTCTGCCCCACCTGCACCGAGCCCACATCGGCCTCGTCCACACTAACCTCCAGCCGCAGCCGGGATATGTCTTCCGCCACACTGAATAACGTGACCGCCTGCAGGGAGGCCGCGACAGCATTGCCGGGGTCCACGGTGCGGGACAACACCACTCCATCCATGGGTGAGCGAATGGAAGCCTTGGACAGGTTGGTCTCATCGGTTGACGCAGCAGCGCGCGCGTCCGCCACATTGGCCCGAGCACTGGTCTGGGCGGCGACTGCACGGTCCAACGTTGCACGGGCTGTGTCCAACTCGGTCGCAGAAGGGACCTTGCCCCCAGACAGGCGCGCCACTTCTTCAAAACGGGCCAGGCTGGCCTGTGACTCTTTCACGGTCGCTGTGCTCAGTGCTTCCTGTGCCTGCGCCGCAGCCAGGGCGGCGCGCGAGCGCAGTATCTGGTCTGAAAGTTTGGAGGTATCCAGCTCCACCAGGATCTGGCCCACTTTGACGCGGTCATTCACGTCCACCAGCACACGCTTGACGGTGCCGGAGAGTTCACTGCCGATATTGACCGCACGTGTGGGCTGCAGGGTGCCGTTGGCCGATACGGTCAGCGTCAGGTTTCCCTTGTGCACGGGTTCGGTCACATAGCTGGGCTGCGCGTTGCTGGCCCGGTGGGTCTGCCAATACGCCAAGCCAGCGGCAATCAGGACAACAACCGCCACGCTGATCCACAGGGTCATGCGCTGCCACCAGGGACGCACAGCATCGTCGCCCAGAATGGCCTGCACGTCGTTCACGACGGGGCTTGTGGGGGAAACAGCGGGAGGTGTGGGTGTGGTCATGGCGTGGCGTATTCGATGGTTTTGTGGCGCATGGGGCAGACGTCAGAGGTCACTGGGCTGTGCTTCCGGCGTCCAGCCACCGCCCAGCGCCTTGTATAGGCGCACGTGGTCGGCACTCAGGCTGGCGCGGGTGGACTGCACGGCGTCCTGCGTGGACAGCAGGGTGCGCTGGGTGTCCAGCACGGTGCGAAAGTCAATCAAGCCACTGGCATAGCGCTGGTGCGACAGCAAATCGGCATTGGCGGCAGCCTCGGCCGCACTTTGCAGGCGTATGAGTCGCTCCTGGTTGCTTTGCAAGGAGACCAGTGCGTCTTCCACGTCCTTGAGCGCGGTGAGCACGGTGGCCTGGTAGGCCACGCGCGTTTGTTCCAGGGCTGCTTCCTGTGCACGCACCTGGGCACGCGCCGCACCACCGTCGAACAGCGGAACCGAGACACCGGCCAACAGGGCCTGCACCGTGGATGCACCATTGCTCAGCGCGCCCAGGGTCAGGGCCCGCAACCCGATGGAGCCGGAGATCTGGAAACCGGGATAGCGCGCCGCATCGGCCTGGGAGACGCGCGCCAACGCGGCCTGCACCTTGTACTCCGCGGCACGCACATCGGGGCGCTGGCGCAGGGTCTGCGCGGGAATAGCCAGTGCCAAGGTGTCAGGTGCCAGGGGTATGGCCGCTTGACCAGTCAGCAGCGCGTTGAGGGAACCGGGGGCCTGACCGGTCAACACCGCCAGGCTGCTGTGGTCCTGAGCCAGGCTGCTGACCAGCACGGGTATCTGGGCCGCGGTCTGCTCGCTGGCTGCCACGGCCTGCTCCACATCCAGCGACGAGGCCAATCCGGCTTGTGCGCGCCAACGCGCAATCTGCAGCGTCTCCATCTGGGCGGCGAGGTTGCTGCGGGCAATCGCCAGGCGGGCCTGCAGCCCGCGCAAATCGATATAGGTCACAGCCACTTCGGCCGCCATCGACACCTGCACCTGTGCGAGGCTGGATTGCGCCGCCTGCGCATCGGCATCGGACGCACTCAACGCGCTGCGCAGACCGCCAAAGATGTCAGGCTCCCAGCTCGCATCAAAGCCGATCTGAAAGGAATCGACCGCATCACTACCAACAGTCTGACTGTGTTGCGCCGAAGCAGAACCATTGACCGTGGGATGCAAACCCGCCGCCTTCCCGTCCCGCAGAGCGCGTGACTGTTGCAAGGCGGCCTGGGCCGAACGCACATCGGTGTTGGATTGCAGTGCCTGATTGATCAGTTGCGTCAGCAGCGGATCGTTGAAGCGCTGCCACCATTGGGTCAGTGCCATGCGCGCGTCGACCGCGATGGGAGTGGCGTTGGACGCAACCCAGTTCGCCGGAACGGGCGTCTCGGGCAAGTCTGCGGATGCAAAAGTGTGTACGGCACAGCCGTTAAGCACCGTTACCAACAGCAAGGCCAGCGATGCACGCCCGACCGGGAACGGTCGAACGGTGGAGATATCCGGATTCCTGAGAGTCATCCGGTGACCTTGCAGAGATATTTCACGGTGCTATTGTGGAATGCCCACATATCCTTGGTATTGCAGCATGTTAAACCTTGTAAAGTCCGGCCAATGGGTCTCACCTCATGACAGACTGTGCAGTATTGCAATGCGGGTGTCCGTAACTTGCCGCACAGACACTTATCGAGACACGCATGGATTATTTGCTCGTCTGCCAGGGATTTCTGCCGTGATGATACGCACCACCACACCGGAGCGGCTGGCATGAAATACTGCTCCCCACTCGGGCGCCGTAGCGTGCTGGGTCTGGGAGCCGCCCTCGCGCTGGGTCAACCCGCGATGGGCGCGGTCAACCCACGCATCGTCTTCCCGCGCGACGCCGGTGCCCACCCCGACTTTGCGACGGAGTGGTGGTACGTGACGGGCTGGGCCAACGTGGCAGACACGGTGGCGGCATTTGGCTTTCAGCTCACCTTCTTTCGCAGCCGTGTGATCAAGACGCAGGGCATGCAGTCCAGCCTGGCGGCCCGGCAACTCATCTTTGCCCATGCGGCCATCACCGATGTGAAGGGGCGCAAACTCTGGCACGACCAGCGCATGGCCCGCTCATCCGGTGCAGCTCCGGGCAGCGACCCGGTCGATATGGCCTGGGCCAGCACGCAAGACACCGCCGTCCGGCTACGTGACTGGTCCCTGGAACGCCACGGGAATGACTTGCAAGCCAAGCTGCGCTGTGCCGACTTTGCGCTGGCGCTGAATCTGACGCCCAGCCAGCCGGCATTACTGCAGGGTGACCAAGGGCTCTCCCGCAAGGGGCCGCAAGCGGCCCAGACCAGTCACTACTACAGCCTGCCCCACTTGCAGGTACAAGGCACCCTGGAGCTCCAGGGAAAACGACACGCACTGACAACCGGCAGCAGCGCCTGGCTGGACCATGAATGGAGCCAGGAAATGCTGCACCCGAGCGCCGTGGGTTGGGACTGGATCGGCATCAACCTGCTGGATGGCGGTGCGTTGACTGCCTTTCGCCTGCGTGACAGACAGGGCAATGCGCTGTGGGACGGCGGCTCGTTTCGCACCGGGGGGAAGCTCTTCACCTTTCACCGCGGCGAAGTGGAATTCAAACCCTTGCGCACCTGGAAGAGTCCCTTGAGCCTAGCCAGTTATCCGGTGGAATGGATGGTGCGTACTCCGGCAGACTTCTACTCCGTGCGCGCCGTCGTCGACAGCCAGGAACTGGACAGCCGCGCCTCGACCGGTGCGATCTACTGGGAAGGCCTGTGCGAGGTATGGGACAGCAACCAGCGCCTGGTGGGACGCGGTTACCTGGAAATGACCGGCTACGCCGCCCCTATCCGCATGTGAGGCCCGTCGACCATCAAAAGTCCAACACAAGCGACAGGTTGACGTGCCGCCCCGGCTGCGTGTACGCGTCGGCCTGTGTAGTGGCGTTGGCCGTGGTCAGGCCTTGCACATCAGACCACAACCAGTACTTTGCATTGGTCAGGTTGACCACGCCGGCAGTGAGGCGCAAATCCCTGCGGATGCGCCACTGACCGGTCACATCGAGTGTGGTGGCCGCAGGCACTCCGGTGAACTGCGTGCTGCCGGCCTTGACGCCTGCGGTGGGGTCCACATCGCTGGCATCCTTGGCCGCGTGGTAGCGCAGGTCCATGCGCATGGACCAGTTGGCCGCTTCGTAGTTCAGGCCCACGGTGAACATGGCCGGATCAATGGAGTTCAGTGGCAAGCCGGTGCCGTTGTCCTGGCCCTTGGCCATGCCGTAAGCAAATGGCGTGCTCAGGCGCCCTTCCCCGACCTGGCCCCAATCCATATTGCCCTTGAACTCAAAGCCCCAGATTGTGGCGTTATCGACATTGACAGTCTGGAACACATTGGGATCGGCCACAGTGTTGGAACCACCCAGGAATTTCTTGTCGACGATCAACTGCCGGTAGTCGCCAGTGAAGGCGGCCACATCCAGGCTCAGGCGCTGCAGGCGGGTGCGCACGCCCAGTTCGATGTTTTTGCTGGTCTCCGGCTTCAGATCCGGGTTGGGCAGCAGCCGTGCATTGACGCCGGGCGACGGGTCGATAAAGCCATTCAGCTGTGCCGCATTGGGGGCACGAAAGCCACTGGTGTAGTTGCCGTAGACGGCCCACTCGGGCGATACGCGGTACAGGGCACCGAGCTTCGGTGAGGTGTTGAAGCCTGAAATGGACACACCGGGTATGGTTGCCGGGGGCGCATAGCCGTCCTGACTGATGACATCGACCGCGAAGCGCTCGAACCGCAGACCGGGTGTGATGCTCCAGCGTTCATTCGCAAACTCGCTTTGCCCATAGAGTGCCGCGCTGCTGTCACGTGCATCGGGGAAGTATTTCTTGGGCACATAGGCTGCCAACGGCGCCGGGTCCGAACCACCGAACCAGCTGGTGACATCGGTGCTGGCCAGGTCCAGGCCATAGGTGATTTTTTGCGCCCATTGTTCGGACACGGCCAGCGACTTGCCGGCCTGCACATTGGCCTGCCAGATGTGTTCGCTGTAACTGGTGTCACGGATGCGCATGCCGGCGTCGTTGCGAATGGTGCGGCCATTGTCTTGTGCGTCGGAATTTTGAAGGCTTACCACTGTCTGCAACTGGTCGGCCCAGGTAGAGGCCATCACATAGCGTGCGTCCCAGGTCAGGCGATCACGGCGCAGGGTGTCGTTGTCCGTCTCACCGGCTACCAGTGCCTTGGTCGTGGTCGTGGTCGGTAGTGGCAAGGAGGCAGCCCGGCTGGAGAGGAGCTCGGTGTCACTGGACTTGCCGACATGTTCCAGCGTCAACACGTGCTTCTGTGTGGCGTCGGGCCGTATCACGACCTTGCCCATCAACGAGTCGCCGCGGTTGGTCTGCGGATTGGGTCGCGTGCGGTTGACGTTGGGCTCATCGTTGCCGCCCATATTGTCCAGGGCCTGCGCCTTGTGCGCGGAGCCGGTGATCAGCCATTGGACCGTGTCACTGGCCCGACCGGCCACGGTTACGGCTGCGTTGATGCCGTCATCGTCACCACTCCAGCTGGCTGTCAGGCGTCCCGCCAGCGTTTTGTCGCCTTGGCCCGCAGTAGCCAGGAAATCGGCCGGCTCGAATGTGATGAAGTTGACCAGACCGGCCAGGCCATCCGAGCCATAGAGCACGGAACTGGGTCCGCGCACCAGTTCCACGCGCTTGACCAGATCAAGAGACAGAGCATCGCGACCGAATGCGTTGTTGCCATTGACATAGCTGCTCGGCACGCGGGTGCCATCCACCAGCATCAACACACGATTGCCACCAATGCCACGGATGTTGAAACCGGCATTGCCATCGCGTCCCGTGGGATTGCTGGCACCCGTCACCGTGAACCGCGCGGGTGCATGCTTGACGGACACATTGGGCAGGTCCTTCACAAGGTCCTTGATATCACCGACCTGCCTGTCTTCCAGATCACTGTCGTTCAACACATCCATGGACATGGGCAGATCGTCCCGCAGTTGCTCGTTGCGCGCGCCACTGACCACGACTTGCTTGAGTGTGGTGGCTTGCTCTGCATGGGCTTGGCCGATTGCAAGGCAGGCCAGCGAGACCATGACTGCCAGTGTTGTACATGTGGGGCTGTGAGAATAATTGATATTGATCATGATGAATGTCCTGGGGCTTCCGACGACGGAACGGATTATTCAGTTGAAACCCTGCAGCATTCAGACATTCCGCTCAAAATATTGACACAGATTATGGTTTCACGTTGATCTTTGCAAGAACATCCCCTTGTTCGCTATCGAAAGCCTATCGCCCGCAGTGAACGCAACCTGCATAGCTGAATGTTCGGCCCAAAGCCTCTATCAAAAAGGAACCAAAATGAAGAATCTACGATTGGTCAGCGCAGCTACGATGCTGCTGACGAGCATGGCTCTCGTAGCCCAGGCTCAGGAAAAGCCCTTGTCACCCACGGAGAAGGCCTATCAGGTTGGTGATGCATCGCCCGTTGGCTCTGAGCCTATGGTGCACAGCCTCAACCCCAAAGCACCGCCCATGACGGTGGCCGAATTTGCCGCTGGCCAAAAAATCTATTTTGAACGGTGCGCTGGTTGCCATGGAGTGTTGCGCAAAGGTGCAACCGGCAAACCTTTGACCACGGACAAGACCATTCCCAATGGCACTGAATACCTCAAGACCTTCATCAAGTACGGCTCACCCGGTGGCATGCCCAACTGGGGCACTTCGGGCGAACTGACAGACGAGCAGGTGGACCTGATGGCACGCTACGTTCAGCACGAGCCACCAACACCGCCGGAGTGGGGCATGAAGGAAATGCTGGGCTCGCTCAAGGTGAACGTGACACCCGACAAGCGCCCCACAAAGCAGATGAACAAGCTGGACCTCAGCAACTTGTTCTCTGTCACCTTGCGCGATGCGGGCGAGATCGCACTAATCGACGGCAAAACCAAGGAAATTGTCAAGATTATCAAGACCGGGTATGCCGTGCATATTTCGCGCATGTCCTCGTCAGGACGTTATCTCTATGTGATAGGTCGCGATGCGCGCATCAACCTAATCGACCTGTGGATGCCTGAGCCCACCAGCGTTGCAGAAATCAAGGTTGGCCTGGAAGCACGTTCGGTTGAAACCTCTAAATTCAAGGGTTACGAAGACAAGCTGGCAATTGCAGGCAGCTACTGGCCTCCGCAATACGTGATTATGGAAGGCGATACCCTGAAGCCGCTTCGCATTGAATCGACCCGCGGAACCACAGTCGGAACGCAGGAGTACCACCCTGAACCACGCGTTGCGGCCATCGTGGCGTCGCATTACAACCCCGAGTTCATCGTTAACGCCAAGGAAACCGGCAAAATCCTGATCGTCAATTACAAGGACATGAAGAACCTGAAGGTCACCACCATCAATGCCGCGCAATTCCTGCACGACGGTGGCATGGATTCAACCGGACGGTACTTCATGACAGCGGCGAACGCGTCCAACAAGATCGCCGTGGTTGATACCAAGGAAGACAAGTTGACCGCGCTGATTGATGTCGGCAAAGTGCCACACCCAGGTCGTGGAGCCAACTTCGTTCACCCGAAATTCGGTCCCGTGTGGGCTACCAGTGATCTGGGCGATGAGGGCATTTCTCTGATTGGCACCGACCCCATCAAACACAAGGACCAAGCTTGGAAAGTAGTGGAAACGCTCAAAGGTCAAGGTGGCGGATCACTGTTCATCAAGACCCATCCCAAGTCCAGCAATCTGTGGGTCGATACGCCACTCAATCCTGACTCCAAGGTCTCTCAGTCCATAGCGGTCTTTGACATCAAGAATCTCAGCAATGGATTTGAGGTGCTTCCCATCGGCGACTGGTCAGGTATCAAGGATGATGGTGCGCGGCGCATTGTCCAGCCCGAATACAACAAGGCGGGTGATGAAGTCTGGTTCTCGGTGTGGAGTGCCAAAGACAAGACTTCTGCGCTGGTCGTAGTTGACGACAAGACGCGCAAGCTCAAGGCCGTCATTAAGGACCCTCGTCTGATTACACCAACGGGTAAGTTCAATGTGAACAACACGCAACACGACGTGTATTGATATGCAGACTGTTTGAGACACAGTAACCATCCTCCGGCAAAGCCGGAGGCTTTCAAATTGTGAGCCGCTCAAAGCGGCATAAAAGGGGTCGCTAACGCGGCCCCAACTCTGGGTGCCACCGAAACGGTGGCTACAACCCTGCTGCCGCAGAAATTCCCGTGGGGCTCATTCATGATTTTCAGTACCGCGAAGGGGCCTTTATCCCCGGTTTTCTGAACCCGATCCGAACCGAGCTCAAATACTGCATGCACGATTTTGGATTCAGCGAAAATTTCAACACGCTGATCGTCGCCCCATCCGCGAATAGCAAGGGCGAGATCGTCAACATGGATGTTAGACGCCCAATTGAAAGCTGGGAGTCATTGGAGGACCCGCTCCTTAGCTCGGGGTTCTCCTGGATCAGGCTTGCGCATGCGGTAATCGCCGCACCTAGCCCGTCGCACGACTTTCTCGCCATCATTGATTTACGTAACGGAAAAATCATCGAGCATGTCCCTGTGCCCATAGGAACAAAATTTTTTCGCAGCCGGCTGGATTCACGCTACCTGTGGGTGGGCTCTCAAACCAATCAGCTCCAAAGTGCACATGTCACGATCATTGACAAGAATACGCTGGAGACAGTCCGAGTTGACTCGATGGAGCCGGGCAGCTCGCTGGTGGATATTGGATTCTCCCGCGATGGCAGCCACGCTTTTGTCACACTGGCTGACAGAGCCAACGACGTCATTGTCTACAACACAGAAGCTCTCAACGCGATAAAACGTTTCGCATTGGGAAAAATACCAACTACAGATAACGCAGTCGATAGCAACCAGCGAGAGTCCGCTCAGTGGACACCGTAGCGCAGCAAACGTTGTGCATCAATGATACGAATATCCCGCTTATCGATTTCAATGAGCTTCTCTTCTTCCAGTTCCCGCAGTACTTTGGAAAAATACTCTGGCGTCAGCGACAGACGCGAAGCAATCGTCGCCTTGGTTACGGGAAGTGAAACCGTAAACACCTCACCAGTGGAACTGTCGTGCACTTCGTTCTCACGCAACAGATAGCCAATCACCCGTTGCATGCCACTGTGCAAGGCACCCGACTCGATGTCGTGTATCAACCCGTGCAGCCGACGCGAAATTCCAGCCAACATCTTCATGGAGAAACGGGGATCGCGTTCGATTTCTTCTACGATGGCATGCTTGCTGACCGTCAATAACAGGGTACTGGAAAGCGCTTCCGCATTGAGAATATATGCCTTGCCCGTGAACATCAGGGCTTCCGCAAAGCTTTGCCCTGGCCCCACCAATTCAATCACCTTCTCATGCCCGGCCGGGGAAATGGCAAACAACTTTACCTGGCCGGAAATGACAACGTGGAATTCTTCGCAGGGCTCACCAAAACGGAATATGGTGTCCCCACGCGCCAACCGCCGAACCAGGCATCCTTGTGCGGCACGACTCAACTCCAGAGGCGACAAATCGCTGAACAGGGGAAGCACCGCCAGAAACCGCGGTATATTGAACTCGTCGACTTCCATGGGGTTTTCTCTGTGTGAACAATTGGTGGGAACGGCAAATTGTAAAGCTTGGTAAATGTTGCACCGCACCATCTTCAGCAACAAAAAAACCCGCACATAGCGGGTTTTTCATTGGTCATAACGCGTTATTTGAGCGAGAGGATCCAGGCAACCAACTTTTTGCTTTCTGCCTCGTTGACCTGTGCATTCGCAGGCATGGGCACGGGGCCCCAAACACCTGCGCCGCCCTTCATCACCTTGGCGACCAGCATGTCAGCAGCCTTGGCATCGCCAGCATATTTCTTGGCAACGTCCTTGTAAGCCGGTCCAACAACCTTCTTATCAATTGCATGGCATGCCAAGCAGTTTTTGGATTTGGCAAGTGCCTCATCGGCAAATGCTGGGCTGCTCGCAGCAATGGCGGCGGCGGCAGAGACGATGGCCAAAATAATACGTTTCATTTCTTATCCTCATGGGTTAATTGTGGGGTGCTCTTGCGGATGAGCCGCAATCCTTCAACGGGACTAGGGTATCAGTGGTTGACCACTCCGCTTCTTGAGAATAGCAGAACCGGCAAATATTAGAGTTAATCTATATTAGGTTGTGCGGTTGTTGTCGCGCCCAAGCCTCTATGATCGGCGATTGCACGGGCGCCGCTCGGCGGAGCGCTTGACAACGGAGCCACCAACATGACCAACGCCCCATCTGGCAGCGAACGCGCCAAATCACAGAATCCTAAATCTCTCTCCGGCTTGATCCCTTTCTTGCGCCCCTACAGGGTGCGCATTGCGCTGGCGCTGGTTTTTCTGGTGATGGCTGCCTTCGCCACATTGGCGTTTCCAATTGCTCTGCGTAGCCTGATTGACGGTGGCCTGGTTGTAGAAGACAAGGGTCAGCAGGTCATGGCGCTGCGTGAGCACTTCGCCGCACTGTTTTTCGTCGCTGTAGCGCTCGGCATTTTCTCTGCGGCACGCTTTTACATGGTGAGTTGGCTGGGTGAACGGGTGACCGCTGACCTGCGCAACGCGGTATACGACCACGTCTTGAGGCAGAGTCCTGAATTCTTTGAAACCACCCAAACCGGAGAAGTGCTATCGCGACTGACAGCAGACACCACCCTCGTTCAGACGGTGGTGGGTTCGTCATTGAGCATGGGGCTGCGCAATCTTGTCATGGGCATCGGTGCGCTGGGCATTCTGGTATGGACCAATCCCTACGTGATGTTCCAGGTTCTTGGCATACTCGTGCTAGTCGTAGTGCCCAGCCTCTGGTTTGGCCGTCGTGTGCGCAAACTGTCACGGGCCAGCCAGGACCGCATCGCCGATTCCAGCTCCATTGCGGCGGAAGTGCTGAATGCAATCCCGGTCGTACAGAGCTATTCGGCCGAGGACCGCGAAGCGGCACGTTTCAACCTGTCGACAAACAATGCCTTTGAGACGGCGGTGCACCGCTCCAAGGCGCGCTCCGTGCTGGTCGCCTTCATCATCATCGCCACGTCAGCGGCCCTGCTCTGGGGCTTGTACCAGGGAACCCAGGCGGTCATGGCCGGGCGGATATCGGCCGGCCATCTCGGGCAAACCGTGGTCTATGTCATCATCCTGGCCAGCGCGTTTGCCATATTGGGCGAGGTATATGGTGACCTGCTGCGGGCCGCGGGCGCCACCGAGCGGCTGATGGAGTTGCTGGGGACGCAGTCACCCATTGTTTCACCCAAGAACCCGACTCTAGCCCTCGTGCCGACTGCGGGAAGCGCTATCAATTTTGAAGCAATTCTGTTCCACTACCCATCGCGGCCACAACAGGCAGCATTGTCGAACTTCTCCCTGGCTGTAACGCCAGGGCAGACCGTTGCGTTGGTTGGCCCAAGCGGCGCGGGCAAAAGTACCGTGTTTCAATTGCTCCTGCGTTTCTATGATCCGACGAGCGGGTGCATCACGGTCGATGGTGTGGATACCCAGGCCATGTCGCTGGCTGCGTTGCGTCAACGGATAGGTATCGTCCCGCAAGATGCGGTGATTTTTTCCAGCTCCGCCTTGGAGAACATTCGATATGGAAAGCCATCCGCCAGTGACGCGGAGGTGATTGCTGCCGCCCAGGCCGCCTTTGCCGACGAGTTCATCAGCGCCCTGCCAGAGGGCTACAACACATTTCTCGGGGAACGCGGCTTGCGCCTGTCCGGTGGACAACGCCAGCGCATCGCCATTGCGCGCGCCATCCTCAAGAATCCACCGCTGCTGCTACTGGACGAAGCTACCAGTGCGCTGGACGCTGAAAGCGAGCGCATGGTGCAGGCCGCTTTGGAATCCGCCATGCGGGATCGCACCACCTTGGTGATTGCCCACCGCCTGGCTACCGTGCAAAAGGCCGACAGGATTCTGGTTCTGGACCATGGAAAACTGGTCGAGCAAGGTACCCATGCCGAGCTGGTGGCGCGCGGCGGAGTGTACGCGGGGCTGGCTGCCCTACAGTTCAACGCCTGAAGAATGGCTTGAAAACACCCCAAGGCCCCCTTAAAATTCTTCTATCAACCCTTGGAGTTTGCTATGGATGTCAAAACTGTCAGTAAGCCTGCAATCCCATCTGCACCTGCTCCAATACGCGCATCCGAACAGAATCAGGCGGCGCAGGAGAATGGCCCCAAGAAGAACGAGGCACAGCGCACCAATCCCGTCAGGCCCACTACTGTGGTGAATACGCAGGGACAAGTCACCGGGCGCCATCTGAACGTAACAGCGTAACGAGGTCATCACCCAGTCCGGCAATACAGCCATGGTCGCCATCACCGCAACCAATAGCGCGACGCCGTCCATTCAAACGTCGTTAGGTCGAGCACGGGTCGAGCAGGCACGACGCCAAGCGGATCAGGCCGAAGCCACTGCCAGGGACCTGAGATCTCAGGCCGACGAAGCGGAGCGGCAGGCGGACAGCAGTGAGGACAACCTGCACAAGGTTACGGCCAGCGTCCAGCAGGAAGAAGTGACCTATAAACCACCCGACAAGAGTACATCGGAAGTGCCGCTCAAGGTCCAAAAATTGATCGAGCAAATGTACAGCGTCACCAGTGGAGCACGTGCGCAGAGTGGGAATCCGCTCAAGACCCAAGCAAACGCTGCACCGGTCGTCAACAGCCAGGGTCAGGCAACGGGGCGGATTGTCAATATCAGCGCCTGACCGACACTCACTGCAGGGGATCCTTCAGGGCAGCCGGCAACGCAAAGGGAAATACGTCAATCCCTTCGTCGAACAACATCTGAGTTTCCTCACGCGTTGTGGTTCCGCGGATTCCACGTTCCGGTTGTTCGCCGTAGTGGATCTTGCGTGCTTCTTCGGCAAAATTCTCACCGACATCCGTGGTTTGGGCGAGTACTTGGCGCGCCATCGCCAGCCAAAGCGCTGTCATGTTCTGGTTGGTACTTGGAACAGCCCCCATCGGCTCCTCGCGAGGCTCCACCGTATCGCCCCGACCACCAGACAGCAGCAGCCGAGGGGCGCTCAACTTTTTGACCACAGACGGGTCGCCACAGGCCGGACACTGCACCTGCGAGTGCTGGCGTTGCGCAACAAAATCATCCTCTGAGGCAAACCACCCTTCAAAGGTGTGACCGTGTGCACATTGAAGATCCAGTACTTTCACCGTTGAACCTCACAGCCCGTTCAGCGCCTCAACCGGACGCCAATCCAAAGACCAGGCGCCGCTGAGCACATTTTGCAACCAAAATGCCCCGGTCAGTGTTTTCGCGTCGGTCACTCGGCCATCAGCACACCATTGCAGCAGCTCAGAAGGCGTTGCGGTAATCACGTCAAGAAACTCACCCTGATCCAGATGCCGGGTGCCTCGTACCAGCTGACGAGCAAACCAGATGTCGATGAACTCGGTTGAATAGGCAATCACTGGGTGCATCAAACCGGCGCGCGCCCATTCCTCTGCGACATAACCGGTCTCTTCCTGCAGCTCCCGCTGCGCGCAAGCAAAGGGAGCTTCACCTGCATCCAGCTTGCCGGCCGGAAACTCCACCATCACACGCCCCAACGGGTAACGAAACTGCCGTTCCAAGACCAGGCGCAGATCACCTGCATCGTCGTATAGCAGCGGAACGACCATTACTGCTCCGGGATGAACAATGTATTCTCTGACCGTTAAACTGCCATCCGGCAACTCCACAGTATCCTGAAATGCATGCAGAAACCGCCCCTTGAACACCGCGTGGCCGGAACGTTTTGTCTCAATCAGATGCTGATCCGTCATACCAGAATGGAGAAATCAGCAATAATCCGGGTACACGAACAGGGGTGCGTACCAAAACGCCGGGGCATGCCCGGCGACATTGCACACTCAGGTACCCAGCATCTGGCGAATGGCATTGCCACACAGCGCCAGCAGGCCTCCAGGCAGCAGGCCCAGTACCAAAACCAGGGCACCATTCACGCACAGAACCACACGCACGTCCAGCGGTGCCACGACGCTGCTGGCCGTGATGGGAGTGTCAAAGTACATGACCTTGATAACCCGCAGATAGTAGAAGGCGCCAACCAGGGACATCAGCACGGCAAACACGGCAATCACCAGATGCACGGTTTGACCGGAGGCCAGCAATGCCTGCAGCACAGCCAACTTGGCATAGAAGCCAACCAGCGGAGGAATACCTGCCAGGGACAGCAGACAGACAGCCATCACACCGGCATACAGAGGGCTACGCTGATTCAACCCTGCCAGGTCTGCAATCTCTTCGCTTTCAAAGCCCTCCTGAGACAACAACAGCAACACACCGAAACTGGCCAAGGTGGTCAGCACATAGGTGATCACATAGAACATGGCAGAGCTGTAGGCATTGGCGGCAAATGACAGTGCATCCCCATTCACTACACCCGACATGATGCCCAGAAGCACAAAGCCCATTTGGGAAATGGTGGAAAACGCCAACATGCGCTTGACATTGGTTTGTGCAATGGCCGCAAGATTTCCGATCAGCAGCGAGCCAACCGCCAGCATCAACAGCATTTGCTGCCAGTCAACTGCCAAAGGCAGCATACCTTCGACCAACAGACGCATGGTCATGGCGAACGCCGCCAACTTGGGAGCGCCGCCAATCATCAGGGTGATAGCGGTTGGCGCACCCTGATAGACATCGGGAATCCACATATGGAATGGCACCGCACCCAGTTTGAATGCCAGCCCGGCTACGATAAACACCAAGCCGAACACCAGAACCTGGTGGCGGATCTGCCCGGAAGCAATCGCTTTGAACATGGTGGTAATGTCCAGGGAGCCCGTTGCTCCGTACAGCATGGACATGCCATACAACAAGAAACCTGAGGCCATGGCTCCCAATACAAAGTACTTCATGGCTGCTTCAGTGGCCGTGGCATTGTCTCGGCGCAACGCCACCAGCGCGTAGCTGGAGAGAGTCAGCAGTTCCAGACCCAGGTAAATCACCAGCAGGTTGTTGCCCGAAATCATGACCGACATGCCCAGCAGCGCAAAGATGCTCAATGTAAACAGTTCTCCACCGCGCAACATGCCGCGATGAGCTGCATAGGGCCGGCCATATACCAGTGTCACCATCACCGCCAATGTGGCAAAACACTTCAGCCAGTTGCCCATAGCGTCGCTCACCACCATGTTGCCAAAACCGTAAATCGTGGTACCGCTCAATGCAAGGTCTGCCTGCATATAGGCCACAACGGCCAGCGTCAGCAAGGTAAACACATAGGTTGTGCCACGCATCGGGCTCTTGATGCCCAAGTCCAACAACGCGATGACGCACGCCATCACGAGCAAGACCATATCGGGATAAACCGCGATCCAACTGAGTTTGTCAATCATCTTTCGTCTCTCAATTCAGTTTGATCAGTTCAACTTGGAAACTGCAACATGCTTGAGCAGTTGCGCAACCGAAACATCTATAACATCCGTAACGGGCTTGGGATACACCCCCATCCACAGCACGGCACCAGCGAGCAACGCAAGCACCAGGAACTCGCGCGCATTGATGTCTTTCAATTCCTTCACGTGGTCATTGGTAACAGGACCCAGATACACCCGCTTGAACATCCACAGGGTATAGGCAGCACCAAAAATCAGGGCACTTGCCGCAGCAAAACCGACCCAGAAATTGAACTTGACCGCAGCAAGAATCACCATCCACTCACCGACGAATCCAGCCGTTCCGGGCAGGCCACAATTGGCCATCGAGAAGAATAGCGCGAAGGCCGCAAATTTGGGCATGGTGTTGATCACGCCACCATAGCTGGCGATTTCGCGCGAGTGAACGCGGTCGTACAGAACACCGATCGAAAGGAACATGGCTCCGGAAACGAAACCGTGGGCAATCATTTGCACCAAGCCACCCGACACGCCCAAGTCGATGAAGATAAAAAAGCCCAAGGTTACGAAGCCCATGTGCGCAACAGATGAGTAGGCCACCAGCTTCTTCATATCCTGCTGCACCATGGCAACCAAGCCAACGTACACCACGGCGATCAGGGACAGGGCGATTATCAGCCATGCCCACTCATGCGCGGCATCCGGCGCAATCGGCAGTGAAAAACGCAGAAAACCGTAGGCACCAAGCTTCAGCATGATCGCGGCCAACACGGCAGAACCGCCAGTCGGGGCCTCTACGTGCACGTCCGGCAACCAGGTGTGCACTGGCCACATAGGAACCTTGACCGCAAACGCCGCGAAGAACGCAAAGAACAGAAAAGTCTGGGTTGTGCCGTCCAGAGGCATGGCTTGCCACGTCGCCAAATCAAAACTACCACCCGATTTGGTGTATAGGAATATCAGGGCAATCAGCATCAACAGAGAGCCCAGCAAGGTGTACAGGAAGAACTTGAAAGCAGCGTAAATCTTGTTGGGGCCGCCCCAAATACCGATGATCAGATACATCGGAATCAGTGTGGCTTCGAAGAACACGTAGAACAGCAGCCCGTCCAGTGTACAGAACACCCCAATCATCAAACCGCTCAGGATTAGGAACGCCCCCATGTACTGGTTGACACGCCGTGTAATGACCTCCCAACCAGCGATCACAACCACCACATTGATAAAGGCGGTCAGCAACACAAACCACAGGGAAATGCCATCCACACCCAAGTGGTACTTGACATTAAAACGTTCAATCCAAGAGGTGTTCTCAACAAACTGCATGGCAGCAGTGGTGGTGTCAAACTGGCCATACAGCGGCAGGGTCACCAGAAAACTGGCGAGAGCGCCAATCAAGGCAACCCACCGAACCATTTGTGCCTGCTCATCACGGCCCAACGCCAGCAACACCACGCCGAACGCAATGGGCGTCCAAATCGCAAGGCTCAACAATCCCATGTTCTTTTTCTCCTACGTGCGGAAGACGAAAAACGTCAACAACACGAAAATTCCCAAAATCATGACCAGCGCATAGTGGTACAGGTATCCGGTCTGCACCTTGCGCACGACACCCGAGACCAAGCCCACCAACTTCCATGAGCCATTCACTATCGCACCATCGATAACGGCTTGATCACCCACCCGCCAGAGACCGGTACCCACTGCGCGTGCACCACGCGCCAGGATGTTCTCGTTGATCCAATCCATGTAGTACTTGTTTTCCAACAAAACAAAGATCGGCATAAAGGTCCGCTTGATGGCAGCGGGCCACTCAGGCTTGAGCATGTAGAAAACATAGGCCAACGCCACGCCGGCTGCAGCCAAGAGCAGCGGCAAACTGGTAAATGCATGCACCGCCATTTGGACGGGTCCATGGAACGCATGACCCAACTCTTCCATGGCGGGATGCAGCTCCGCATTCACGAAAATCGAATCCTTGAAGAAGTCTCCAAAGAGCATGGGGCCAATGGTGAAATAACCAATCACCACAGACGGAATCGCCAACAAAACCAGCGGAACTGTCACAACCCAAGGTGACTCATGCGGACCGTGGTGTCCTCCATGGTGATCATCATGGGCATCGTGGTGCCCATGGTGCGCATCAGGATTCTGATCAAACCGTTCCTTGCCATGGAACACCAGAAAATACATGCGGAACGAATAGAAAGCCGTCACAAAAACGCCTGCCAGTACAGCAAACTTGGCGAAACCCGCACCAGGCAAGTGACTCTCCATGACCGCCTCGATGATGCTGTCCTTGGAATAAAAGCCGGCAAAGAAGGGCGTGCCAATCAGCGCCAATGAGCCCAGCAGCGACGTAATCCATGTGATGGGCATGTACTTGCGCAGACCACCCATCCAGCGAATGTCTTGGTTGTGGTGCACACCCATGATGACCGAACCGGCAGCCAGGAACAACAACGCCTTGAAAAACGCGTGTGTCATCAGATGGAACACCGCCACGGAATAGGCAGAAGCACCCAAGGCAACCGTCATGTAACCGAGTTGCGACAGCGTGGAATACGCAACCACGCGCTTGATGTCATTCTGGATGATGCCCAGGAAGCCCATAAAGAGCGCTGTAATGGAGCCAATCACCATGATGAAACTCAAGGCCGTATCACTGAGCTCGAACAGGGGTGACATACGCGCCACCATGAAAATGCCAGCGGTCACCATCGTAGCCGCATGGATCAGCGCGGAAATGGGCGTGGGGCCTTCCATGGAATCAGGCAACCATACATGCAGCGGAAACTGAGCAGATTTACCCATCGCGCCGATGAACAGGCAGATACAAATCACCGTGATCAGCATCCAGTCCGTGCCCGGAAAACGTAGAGCAGCCAGTTCAGCAGACTTGGCAAACGCTTCTGTGTAATTCAGGGTACCGGCAAAGGTAACAATCAGGCCAATGCCGAGGATAAATCCGAAATCACCCACCCGATTGACCAGAAACGCCTTCATGTTGGCAAAAATGGCAGTCGGCTTGTTGTACCAGAATCCGATCAGCAGATAGGACACCAGACCCACAGCTTCCCAACCGAAAAAGAGCTGCAGCATGTTGTTGCTCATGACCAGCATCAACATGGAGAAGGTAAAGAGGGAAATGTAAGAGAAAAAACGGTTGTAGCCTTCGTCCTCTTCCATATAGCCGATGGTGTAAATGTGCACCATCAGCGACACGAAAGTCACGACGCACATCATCATCGCGGTCAGGCCATCAACCAGGAATCCGATTTCCATCTTCAGACCACCCACAACCATCCAGGTGTAGATCGTCTCGTTAAAACGCGCGCTATCCTGCGCAACGGACTGCAGTGTCATGGCCGATGCGATGAAGGCAATAAGGACGCCCAATATGGTTACGGAATGACTGGCCCGGCGGCCGATCACGTTCCCACCAAACTTGGTGCCCAAGACGCCGGCCAGCACGGAACCCACAAGCGGTGCCAACGGCACTACCAGCAAATTAGAAATAGACAGGGTTTGACTCATATCTTTATTAACCCTTGAGCGTATTGAGTTCGTCCACGGCAATACTGGACCGATTACGGAACAGCAGCACCAGGATGGCCAGACCAATGGCGGACTCCGCCGCAGCCACCGTCAGGATGAAAAACACAAAAATCTGGCCATGCATGTCATGCATGTAATGGGAAAAGGCAACGAAATTAGTGTTGACAGCCAACAGCATCAACTCAATGGCCATCAGCAGCACGATGAGATTGCGTCGGTTCAAGAAGATGCCCACGACAGACAATGCAAACAAAATTGCTCCTAAAGAGAGGAAATGCCCAAGAGTCAGAATCATGCTTTGTTCTCCGCTTGCGAAGCATCCGCCACTGGCGCCGCAACAGCTGGTTTGGTAGCCGCCAGATTGACCACTTGCAAGCGGTCCTTCGCGCGGACGCGCACCTGATCAGACGGGCTGATGAATCTCGAATCCTTGCGTGCCCGCAGAGTCAACGCAATGGCCGCAATCATGGCAACCAGCAAAATACCGGCAGCGACTTCCAGCGGGTAGAGGTATTGCGAATACAACAGCTTACCGAGCTCCTTGGTATTGGAAACACCAACACTCGCCGCAGCGGCTGCCGGGTCTTCCACCACGCGAAAGCCCCCCATCAATACTGCCGACATCTCCAGTGCAATGACCACACCGACCAGGGCCGCTAACGGGAAATGTTTCCAGAAGCCCTGCCCCAGTTTCTCCATGTCGATATCTATCATCATCACGACAAAAAGGAACAAAACCATCACCGCGCCGACATAGACCAGCACCAACGTGATCGACAAAAACTCTGCCTTCAACAGCATCCAGATCATGGCAGCCTGGAAAAAAGTCAGCACCAGATACAGCACGGCATGTATTGGGTTACGGGCAGTGATCACGCGAAATGCTGCCAGTAGCATGATCGCGGAAAACACATAAAACAGACCGGTCGTGACACTCATGATTCAAATTCTTTCTTGCGACTGATCAGCGGTATTTGGCGTCGGCCTGCTTGTTGGCAGCAATCTGGCCTTCATACCGATCACCCACCGCCAACAGCATGTCCTTGGTGAAGTACAAATCCGCGCGCGATTCACCGTGGTACTCAAAAATATGAGTCTCAACGATGGAATCCACAGGACAGCTCTCTTCACAGAAGCCGCAGTAGATGCATTTGTTCAAATCAATATCGTAGCGTGTGGTCCTGCGGGAACCGTCCGCGCGAACCTCGGATTCGATCATGATCGCCATTGCCGGGCAAATAGCCTCGCACAACTTGCACGCAATGCAGCGCTCTTCACCGTTCTCATAGCGGCGCAGCGCATGCAGCCCGCGGAACCGTGGCGACAGCGGGGTCTTTTCATCAGGATACTGCAGTGTGACTTTGCGACGAAAGGCATACCGTCCGGTCAGCGCCAAGCCTTTGAACAGCTCAACCAACAGGAAACTGTAAAGAAAATCTTTCAGCGAAAACGCAAGAGGCTTAGGGGCTACGGTATTTGAAGACATAGTGGTACCCCTTTACTTCCAGATATTGAGGGGAGTTTGCATCCAGGCGCCCACCACCATCAGCCAAACCAGAGTGACGGGAATGAATACCTTCCAGCCCAAACGCATGATCTGGTCATACCGAAAACGGGGAAAGGTGGCGCGAACCCAAATGAAGAAATTAACAATGAGCAAGGCCTTCAGACCCAGCCAAATCCATCCGGGGATCCAATTGAAGAGCACCGAGTCAATCGGAGAAATCCATCCGCCCAGGAACATGACAGTTGCAAGCATCGACACCAAGAACATATTGGAGTACTCAGCAAGCTGGAACATGGCCCACGACATACCGGAATACTCCACCATGTGACCGGCGACGATCTCAGCCTCACCCTCCACTACGTCAAACGGGTGGCGATTGGTCTCTGCAAGACTGGAAATCATATACACAACAAATATGGGCAACAGAGGTAGCCAGTTCCATGACAGGAAATTAAGTCCTATCTGGGCAAACTGCCCTTTGCCCTGACCGGTCACGATATCCGTCAAATTCATGCTTGACGACACCATAAGCACCACCACCAGGCAGAAACCCATGGCAATCTCATAGCTCACCATTTGCGCGGATGCCCGCAATGACCCCAAGAATGCGTATTTGGAATTGGATGCCCAACCTGAAATGATGATTCCATAGACTTCCATGCCTGCAATAGCCATCACGAACAGCAGACCCGCATTCACATTGGCTAGGGCGACGTCCGGGCTGAATGGAATAATGGCCCAAGCAGCCATGGATGGCATGATGGTCAAAACGGGCCCCAAGAAGAAAAGCCCCTTGTTGGCCGCTGCAGGAACCAGGATTTCCTTGGTCATCAGCTTCAGAGAGTCGGCGATGGGCTGCCAGATCCCCCAAGGTCCTACACGGTTGGGGCCCAAGCGTACCTGCACATAACCCAAAAGCTTGCGCTCCCACAAGGTCATGTAGGCAACTGCACCCATCAGCGGCAGCACCACAGCCACAATCTTAATCAGGGCCCAGACGATAGGCCAAGCCAACTCGACCCACCAAGCCTGAGCGACCAATCCCAGGCCGTAGTTGTACAACGCGTCGATCATGCGACCACCCCTTGTTCTGATTGCGGCTTGGTATTCGCTCGGCCATCAGCGGTCAACTGCAAAGATGTTGCGCGACGCACAATACCGTCAAGCTGGTAGATACTGGCCACACAGGGATCACCCTGGCTCGCGGCAGCGGGGATTGAGCCCTTGTCGCTAGCGTTGCTCAAACGCCCCGTCGGCACACGGCTTGGTACGGTCCCCCCGTTATCCGCATGCATGAGCGCCAGGACTTCTTGCGCGGAATCAAAATCGAAACCAGGCAACTCCAGAATATCGGCCAAGGCGCGCAACACTTTCCACGCGGGACGTGCCTCACCCAGTGGTTTGACCACTGCAAAAAAACTCTGCACCCGGCCCTCAGCATTCACAAACGTTCCAGGAGTCTCGGTAAACGGCGCAATCGGCAACAAAACGTCACTGCACTCCATGTTGGCCTTGAAAGGACTCAGGGTCACAACCATCTCGGATTGCGCGAGTGCCTTTACCGCAGCATTACCGGCCGCAGAATCAAATTCCGGTTCGGTATTCAGCAGAATGGCCGCCTTTAATCCACCAGACAGCATTTGTCCGGCATTGAGACCACCGTTGCCCGGCAAGGCATTGACGACCTGAGCGCCAACCGTATTGGCGGCTTCCGTCAAGTAACCGACCGAGGCACCCGTCTGCTCACCAATCCAGTTGGCCAATGACAGCAATTGCGAGGCCTGCGCGTGGTGGGCCGCACCGTTGCCCAACAGCACAGCCTTACGCTCGCCTCCCAGCAGAGATTTGGCAATGTTCTTGGCGACATCGGTGGCCTGTCCGGCGTGTGGCGCCGATACATTCTTCTCCAGCGCAACCGCAGTGGCAATGTCCGCCAGAGCTTGAACCCACGCAGCGGCTGGTACCGACGCTGCATTGCGCACCGGAATGGCCCAGGTTTCAGAACCCGTACCAACAACATTCACTTCACAACCGACCTTGGTGGCCTGGCGAATGCGCAGGGCAAACAGTGGGTGATCCTTGCGCAGGTTGGAACCCACCACCAGCACATGCTGGAGTGCCGACAACTCTGAAACCGCCATACCCAGCCAACGAACACCACCAAGACCGGCCTCAAACTCTGCATTGCGCAAACGGTAGTCAATATTGGAACTACCCAGTCCGCGCACCAGGGCGCCAGCCAAATACAGTTCTTCCAGCGTGCTGTGCGGGCTTACCAATGCACCGATGGCGGCGGCGCCGTGGTTCGATTTGATACTCTGCAGACCGTGCGCCACATATTCCAGCGCGGTCTTCCAGTCAACACTCTTCCAAACACCACCCTGTTTGAGCATGGGGGTTGTGAGGCGCTCATCGCTGTTCAGGGCCTCATAGGAAAAGCGATCCCGGTCGGCGATCCAGCATTCGTTGACTGCATCGTTCTCCAACGGAACGACCCGCATCACCTTGTTGTTCTTGACCTGAACAATCAGATTGGTACCAGTGGAATCATGCGGACTCACCGACTTGCGACGAGACAGCTCCCAGGTTCGGGCGCTATACCGGAAGGGCTTGCTGGTAAGCGCCCCCACCGGACAAATATCGATCATGTTGCCGGAGAGTTCCGAGTCAACGGACTGACCAACAAACGTTTCAATCTCGGCAAACTCGCCACGGTGTGACATGCCCAATTCCATGACGCCGGCAATTTCTTGACCGAAACGCACACAGCGGGTGCAATGGATGCAGCGGCTCATTTCCTCCATGGAAATAAGTGGCCCCACGTCCTTGTGGAACACCACCCGTTTCTCTTCCTCGTAGCGCGAACTGCTACTGCCATAACCCACTGCCAGATCCTGCAACTGGCACTCGCCGCCCTGGTCGCAAATCGGGCAATCCAGCGGATGGTTGATCAGCAGAAATTCCATGACTGACTTCTGCGCCTTGACCGCCTTGTCACTCTTGGTGCGGACAACCATTCCCTGTGTCACAGGTGTCGCACACGCGGGCATCGGTTTGGGCATTTTCTCCACATCGACCAGACACATGCGGCAACTTGCCGCAATGCTCAGCTTCTTGTGGTAGCAGAAATGGGGAATGTAGGTGCCTGCCTTCTCGGCCGCATGCATGATCATGCTGCCTTCAACAATGTCAACCTTCTTGCCGTCGAGTTCGATTTCAATCATCTTGGAGCTCGCTCAAACGTAGGCAGGGACCATGCAGGTCTTATGCGCAACGTGGTACTCAAATTCGGGTCTGAAATGCTTGATCATGGCGCGCACAGGCATGGCTGCAGCGTCACCCAATGCACAGATCGTGCGCCCCTGAATGTCCTCAGCAACACTATCCAGTAGGTCCATGTCTGCGGGGCGGCCATGACCATTTTCAATACGGTCCACCACGCGCGACAACCACCCCGTGCCTTCCCGGCACGGCGTGCACTGTCCACAGGACTCGTGCATATAGAAGTAGCTCAGGCGCTGCAGACTCTTGACCATGCAACGGCTGTCATCCAGAACAATGACGGCCCCCGAACCCAGCATGGATCCGGCCTTGGCGATGGAGTCATAGTCCATGGTGCAATCCATGATGATGGACGCTGGCAATATGGGAGAAGACGAGCCGCCGGGAATGACTGCTTTCAATTGACGGCCAGCGCGCACACCACCGGCCAATTCCAGCAGCTTGGCAAATGAAGTACCCATGGGCACTTCAAAATTGCCTGGCATTTCAACGTCGCCACTGATCGAAAAGATCTTGGTACCACCGTTGTTGGGCTTGCCGCATTCCAGATAGGCCTGCCCACCATTGCGAATGATCCAGGGGACCGCAGCAAATGTTTCGGTGTTGTTGATGGTAGTGGGCTTGCCGTACAAGCCAAAACTCGCCGGGAATGGTGGCTTGAAACGCGGCTGCCCCTTCTTGCCTTCCAGTGATTCCAGCAAGGCAGTTTCTTCGCCGCAGATGTAGGCGCCGAACCCGTGCGCCGCATGCAACTGGAAACTGAAATTACTACCCAGGATATTATTGCCCAACAGGCCGGCCGCGCGCGCCTCTTCCAGAGCCTCTTCGAAGCGCTGGTAGGTGGAGAAGATTTCACCGTGGATGTAGTTGTACCCAACCGTGATACCCATGGCATAAGCGGCAATCGCCATGCCCTCAATCACGATATGGGGGTTGAACTCCATGATGTCACGGTCTTTGCATGTCCCGGGCTCACCTTCATCCGAATTGCAAACTAAATACTTCTGTCCCGGAAATTGCCGAGGCATGAAGCTCCACTTCAAGCCGGTTGGAAAGCCTGCGCCACCACGTCCACGCAGCGCAGACTCCTTGACGGTCGCAATAACCTGATCTTGCGTCATTGGCTCACCGCCACCAATGCCCAAAACCTTGCGCAGCGCCTGGTATCCACCACGCGCCTCATAATCCTTCAGCCGCCAATTGGCACCGTTCAGATCAGCAAAAATTTGCGGATTGATGTGACGATCATGAAAACAGGTTTGTACGCCGGTCGCGCGAAACTGGGACAAAATATGCTGCGCCGTCATCATTTGTCTCCTGCCGCACGCAAGCCATCGACCAACTGGTCCAGTTTTTCCGGAGTCATGAAACTGCACATGGACCGGTCATTGACCAGCATCACGGGGGAATCAGCGCAAGCCCCCAGGCATTCGCTTTGCTGCAACGTGAACAGGCCGTCCGCCGTGGTCTCGCCCATGGAAATGCCCAGCTTCTTTTCCAGGTATTGCAGGGTGCTGACACCGTCGCGCAACTGACACGGCAGATTGGTGCACACATTGAGCTTGTACTTGCCAACGGGACGCTGGTTGTACATGTTGTAGAACGTCGTGACCTCATGCACCGCCATGGGCGCCATGCCCAGATAGTCGGCGACCAGTTTTTCACTGTCGGGGCTTACATAGCCCAACTCCTGCTGAACAATCGACAGGCAGGCCATGACGGCGGACTGCTTCTGGTCGGCAGGGTATTTCGCCACTTCCTTGGCGAAGCGGGCCTTGGTAGATTCAGAGATCATCGATCAATCTCTCCAAAAACGATATCCAGGGTACCGATGATGGATACAGCATCGGCAATCATGTGGCCTTTGGCCAGCTCATTCAAGCCAGCCAGGTGTGGGAAGCCGGGAGCACGAATCTTCATGCGATAAGGCTTGTTGGCGCCGTCGCTGACAAAGTAAATGCCAAACTCACCCTTTGGGTGCTCCACTGCGGAATACGCCTCGCCGGGTGGCACATGAAAACCTTCGGTGAACAGCTTGAAGTGGTGAATCAGATCTTCCATGCTGGTCTTCATGGCTTCACGAGACGGTGGAGCGACCTTGTGGTTATCCGTAATCACCGGGCCGGGATTCGCGCGCAACCACGTCACACACTGCTTAATGATCTCATTGGACTGCTTCATCTCCTCCATGCGGACGAGGTAGCGGTCGTAGACATCGCCAGTGCGGCCGACGGGAATATCAAATTCCATACGGTTATAGACATCATAGGGCTGCTGCTTGCGCAGGTCCCAAGCCACGCCAGTGGCCCTGAGCATTGCGCCGGTGAATCCGAGGTTCATGGCACGCTCGGGCGTGACGGGGCTGATGCCCACGCAACGCTGCTTCCAGATGCGGTTTTCGGTCAGCAGCGTGTGGTATTCCTCCAAACACTTGGGGAAGCGCTGCGTGAAGTCGTCAATGAAGTCCAGCAGTGAGCCCTGCCGATTGCGATTGAGCTCCTCAACCGCCTTGGCATTGCGAACCTTGCTCGCTTTGTGCTGGTTCATGGTCTCCGGCAGGTCGCGGTAGACACCCCCCGGACGGAAATAGGCCGCGTGCATGCGGGCGCCGCTGGCCGCCTCGTACATGTCGAACAGGTCTTCCCGTTCACGGAAGGTATAGATCAGGATCGTGGAGCTACCGCAGTCGTTCCCATGGGAGCCCAGATACATCAGGTGATTCAGCAGCCGGGTGATTTCGGCGTACATGACCCGAATGTATTGCGCGCGGATCGGCACTTCAATACCCAGCAGGCGTTCGACGGCCAAGCAATAGGCGTGCTCGCTGCACATCATGGACACGTAATCCAGACGGTCCATGTAGGGTAAGTTCTGGATGTAGGTCTTGCTCTCGGCCAGCTTCTCCGTTGCACGGTGCAGGTTACCGATATGGGGATCGGCGCGCTGGATGACTTCACCATCCAACTCCAGAACCAAACGGAGAACACCGTGCGCAGCAGGGTGCTGCGGACCAAAATTGAGGGTGTAGTTCTTTATTTCAGCCATGAATCGAACCGCTTATTGCAAGCCCCCATAGTTGTCTTCACGAATGATGCGCGGAGTGATCTCACGGGCTTCAATGGTGACCGGCTGGTAAATGACACGCGCTTGTTCGGCGTCGTAGCGCATTTCCACATGCCCGGAAGTCGGAAAATCCTTGCGGAACGGGTGACCCACAAAACCATAATCCGTAAGGATGCGGCGCAGGTCATTATGGCCGTCAAACATGATGCCAAACAGGTCAAAGGCTTCTCGCTCATACCAGTTGGCGCCAGCCCACACAACCGTCAGCGATGCCACCAGTGGCATGGCATCGTCCCGCGCAAACACCTTGAGACGCAACCGCTGATTCAGACTCACAGACAGCAACTGACTCACCACGGCAAAACGAAACCCATCAGGCGTTCCCGCTGGATATTCGGAATAATCCACACCGCACAAGTCAATCAACTGCTCAAACTTGCAGCCCGGTGCCTCATGCAGGATCTGCGCCGCCGCGAGGTAGTCATCGGCAGACACCTGGACCTCAACCTCGCCAAACGACACCGATGAACGTAGCGCCTTGTCACCCAGGGCCGCAAGAACGGCCGCCTGGGTTGTTTCAGGAGTAACAGAAAAAGTTGTCATAAACCCTCTTCAGACCCGCGCAATGGTTTCGGTACGGCGTATCTTGAGCTGCAACTGCATGATTCCGTAGATCAACGCCTCGGCAGTCGGAGGGCATCCCGGCACATACACATCCACAGGAACAATCCGGTCACAACCACGCACGACCGAATAGCTGTAGTGGTAGTAACCACCACCATTGGCGCAGGATCCCATACTGATCACGCGGCGCGGCTCGGACATCTGGTCGTACACCTTGCGAAACGCGGGAGCCATCTTGTTGGTCAGCGTGCCCGCCACAATCATCAGGTCGGACTGACGGGGACTGGCGCGAAACACCTCAGCACCAAAACGGGCCAAGTCATAACGTGCCGTGGCTGCATGCATCATTTCCACTGCACAGCAGGCCAGACCAAAAGTCATGGGCCACACGGAACCGGTACGAGCCCAGTTCATCACCGCATCGTAGCTGGTGGTGACAAAGCCCTCTTTCAGAACACCTTCAATCATTTGTTACTCCCAGTCCAGGGCACCTTTTCGCCACATGTACACAAAGCCTATGGTCAGTACGCCCACGAACTCCACGCCGATCAAAAATCCGAATGTGCCCAGTTCCTTGAGCGCCACCGCCCAGGGGAACAAAAAGGCCGTCTCAAGATCGAACAGGATAAAGAGAATTGCAATCAGGTAATAGCGGACGTCAAACTTCATGCGGGCGTCTTCAAACGCCTCGAAACCGCATTCATAGGGAGAATTTTTGGCTTTGTCGGGCCGATTGGGGCCGAGGATGTAGCCGATGACTTGTGGTGCGACACCGATAGCGATGCCAACCAAGATGAACAAGAGCGCAGGTAGATATTGATCGAGGTTCATCTTGCAATTCTTATCACCATGTCCGGTCGCCTTTTGAAAAAGAAACCAGACCAATTTTTTGTTGGTGCCGTCGGCGAGACTCGAACTCGCACAGCTCTCGCCACTACCCCCTCAAGATAGCGTGTCTACCAATTTCACCACGACGGCGGCTCTATCACTCTGGATTGCATGAGGAGCCCGAAGGTTTGTTGCTTTCCAGACAAGACTAGAGTTTACCCTGAATTTACCCCTGTTTCCCTAGGGACAAGGCAAATAAAGTAGCAATTATTTGGCAGGAATCTGCCCCACACCGGAAGCCGCAGCAGTCGGTGCCGAGGCAGCTTCTGCCACCGCTGGCGCCGTGGCAGCCGCGCTTTCCAGAACACTGCCGGAGCTGGTGGGACGCAGGTTGCCAAAATAGGCCAGAGCCAGCGTGCAGACAAAAAATACCGTGGCCAGAACGGCCGTGGTGCGCGACAGGAAGTTGGCACTGCCGCTGGCGCCAAACAGGCTGCCGGAACCACCGCTGCCAAAGGCTGCGCCCATGTCGGCACCCTTGCCATGCTGCACCAGAATCAGGCCAATCATGGTCAGGGCGGACAGCATTTGCACGGTCAAAAGAATCGTCAACACAATATTCATTCTCAACTCCTAAAACGGGAAAACGCGCAACCCTCAGTGGGCTGCGGCAATGATGGATAAAAAGTCGGCTGGCTTGAGGGCGGCACCGCCAACCAGTCCGCCATCGATATCGGGCTGCGACAGCAATTGGGCGGCATTGGCCGCATTCATGCTGCCACCGTACAAAATGTGCACGCGGTCGGAATGCTCTGTCGCGGCACGTAACTGGGCACGCAGCACGGCGTGAACCTGCTGCGCCTCGTCCGGTGTGGCGGTCTTGCCGGTGCCGATGGCCCACACCGGCTCATACGCCACGACGATCTCGCTGATGCAGTGCCCGTTGGCATGGATCACGGCAGCCAATTGCCGCTTGACCACTTCTTCGGTGCGACCAGCCTCGCGCTCTGCCAATGTCTCGCCAACACACACAATGGGCGTAATGCCTGCCGCCAGCGCACGTTGGGCCTTGACTGCGACCGCAGCGTCGGTTTCGCCATGGTACTGGCGACGCTCCGAATGGCCGACCAGACAATAGCGTGTGCCGAAATCCTTGAGCATGCCGGCCGACACCTCACCGGTAAACGCACCGGACTCATGTTGGGACACGTCCTGCGCGCCTACGGCAATGGCCGTACCCTGCGTCAACCGTTGCACCTGCGCCAGGTAAGGCGCCGGCACGCACACGGCCACATGGCATGTGGCTTGAACCAAGCCTGCAGCCAGCGCTGTCACCAGCGCTTCATTGGCGGCGGTCGAGCCATTCATCTTCCAGTTGCCTGCAATCAGCTGCTTTTTCATGCTGGTACTTCCCAAGTCAAAACAATCTTGCCCACATGCTGGTTGGACTCCATCAGCGCATGGGCCTTTGATGCGCCACTGCCGCTGGCATGGCTGGCATCCACGGCCGCGAACACACTGTGAATGACCGGCTTGATACGCCCCGCCACCAACAGCGGCCAGACATGCTGCAAACAGGCCCTGGCAATGCCTTCCTTGAACGCCACCGGCCGTGCCCGCAGCGTGGAGCCGGTCACGGTCAGACGCTTGCGCATCAACAGCGCGGCATTGAATTCGCTCTGCACACCGCCCTGCACCGCGATGATGACCAAACGCCCGTCCTCAGCCAGGCATTGCACTTCCTTGGCCACGTAGCTGCCTGCCACCATGTCCAGGATCACGTCCACACCACGCCCGTCGGTCAGGCGCAGTGCTTCTGCCTGGAAGTCCTGCGTCTTGTAGTTGATGGCGTGGTCGGCACCCAAGGCCAGGCAAGCCTGGCACTTGGCATCCGAACCGGCCGTTGCGATGACGCGCGCACCCAGGGCCTTGGCCATCTGGATGGCCGTGACCCCGATGCCGCTGCTGCCACCCTGCACCAGCAGGGTCTCACCAGCCTTCAGGCCACCACGGTCAAAGACATTGCTCCACACGGTAAAGAAGGTCTCAGGCAGGGAAGCCGCCTCCACATCGCTGAGCCCCTGGGGCACCGGCAGGCATTGGCCGACTGGCGCAATGCAGTATTCGGCGTAGCCGCCACCAGCCACCAGCGCACAAACGCGATCACCCACCTTCAGACCAGCCAGCGCCATGGCCTGCGCATCACCGCTGGCGATGGTGCCGGCCACTTCCAGGCCTGGAATGTCGGACGCACCGGCAGGTGCCGGATACATGCCGGCACGCTGCAGCACGTCCGGGCGGTTGATGCCGCTCGCTCCCACGCGAATGCACAGTTCGCCCGCGCCGGGAACCGGCTCGGGGCGCTGCGCCAGACGCAACACGTCCGGCTGGCCAAAGGATGCAATTTCAATAACGTTCATAGCAAAATCAACCGGTAGCCCTCGCCAATATTGCGCCAGTAGCTATCAAAATGATAGCAATTACCGATCAAGCCTGATCAGCGGCCTGTGCCGGACGATCCAGCAAAGCCTTCATGGACAGCTTGATGCGGCCCTTTTCGTCAGTTTCCAGAACCTTGACCTTGACGATCTGGCCTTCGGACAGGTAATCCGAGACTTTCTCGACGCGCTCATGGGCGATCTGGCTGATGTGCAGCAGACCGTCCTTGCCGGGCAGCAGGTTGACCAGGGCGCCGAAGTCCAGAATCTTGGTGATCGGGCCTTCGTAGACCTTGCCGATTTCGACTTCGGCCGTGATCTGTTCGATGCGGCGCTTGGCCATTTCAGCCTTCTCGGGATCGGCGGACGCGATGGTAATGGTGCCGTCTTCCTCGATATTGATCTGCGTGCCGGTTTCTTCGGTCAACGCGCGGATCACGGCGCCGCCCTTGCCGATCACGTCGCGGATCTTCTCCGGGTTGATCTTCATGGTGAACAGGCGGGGTGCGAAGTTGGACACCTCGGTCTTGGCTTCGGCCATGGCCTCCTGCATCTTGCCCAGAATGTGCATGCGCGCTTCCTTGGCCTGGGCCAGAGCGACTTGCATGATTTCCTTGGTGATGCCCTGGATCTTGATGTCCATCTGCAGCGCGGTAATGCCGTTGGTGGTACCAGCCACCTTGAAGTCCATATCACCCAGGTGGTCTTCGTCACCCAGGATGTCGGTCAGCACGGCGAAGCGGTTGTCTTCCTTGATCAGGCCCATGGCGATACCGGCCACATGCGCCTTCATGGGCACGCCAGCATCCATCAGCGACAGGCAGCCGCCGCAGACCGAAGCCATCGACGAGGAGCCGTTGGATTCGGTGATTTCCGACACCACACGCATGGTGTAGGGGAAGTCTTCCTTGGAGGGCAGGCAAGCCACCAGGGCGCGCTTGGCCAGACGGCCGTGGCCGATTTCGCGGCGCTTGGGCGTGCCCACGCGGCCGGTTTCGCCGGTCGCAAAGGGAGGCATGTTGTAGTGCAGCATGAAGCGGTCTTCGTAGTCGCCGCTCAAGGCGTCGATGCGCTGGGCATCGCGCTCGGTACCGAGCGTGGTCACGACCAGGGCCTGGGTTTCACCGCGGGTGAACAGGGCCGAACCGTGGGTACGGGGCAGCACACTGTTGCGGATTTCGATGGCGCGCACGGTGCGGGTGTCACGACCGTCGATACGGGGCTCGCCGGCCAGAATCTGGCCACGCACGATCTTGGCTTCGATGTCAAACAACAGGCCATCAACCTCCACGCTGTCAAATTCCACGCCTTCCGCCTTCAGACCGGCTTTGGTCCAGGTGGTTACTTCACGCGTTGCCTTGGTGCGCGCCTGTTTGTTGCGGATCTGGTAAGCCGCGATCAGCTTGTCCTTGGCCAACGCATCGACCTTGGCGATCAGCACTTCGTCCTTGGCGGGGGCTTTCCAGTCCCACACGGGCTTGCCGGCTTCGCGCACCAGTTCGTGGATGGCGTTGATGGCGATAGCGCCTTGGGCGTGGCCATAGACCACAGCGCCCAACATGATTTCTTCGCTGAGTTGCTGGGCTTCGGATTCGACCATCAGCACAGCGGCTTCAGTACCGGCAACGACCAGATCCATGATGGAATCCTTGCGCTGGGTCTGACCGGGGTTCAGGACGTATTCACCGTTGATGTAACCCACGCGGGCGGCGCCAATGGGGCCGTTGAACGGGATGCCGGAGATCGACAGGGCCGCGCTGACCGCGATCATGGCGGCGATGTCGGCATCCACTTCGGGGTTCAGGGACACGGTGTGGATCACCACATGCACTTCGTTGAAGAAGCCTTCGGGGAACAGCGGGCGGATCGGACGGTCGATCAGGCGGCTGGTCAGGGTCTCGAATTCGCTGGGGCGACCTTCGCGCTTGAAGAAGCTGCCGGGGATCTTGCCGGCGGCATAGCTCTTTTCCAGGTAATCCACGGTCAGGGGGAAGAAATCCTGGCCGGGCTTGCCTTCGGTCTTGCCGACCACGGTGGCCAGCACCACAGTGCCGTCCATGTCCAGCAGCACGGCGCCGGTGGACTGGCGTGCGATTTCGCCGGTTTCCATCGTGACCGTGTGCTGGCCCCATTGGAAGGTCTTGGTAACTTTATTGAACATGCTCATGCTTTTCTCCTGTTTTTTGCGGCAACCCGCTGGCAGGTAAAGGCCACCTGCCAAGCCCGGAGGCAACAACGCAGAACACGATGCCATTCCAGAGAAACTTGGATTGCGATTCAAAAAAACCGCCAATTTCCGTGGAATGACACAGCTTCGCTCTGTTTTTGCCGTCTCCGAAGTAAAAACGCCTGAGCTAGTGAACTAACTCAGGCGTCTGTCATTTGGTGCAACGCTTACTTGCGCAGACCCAGCTTGGTGATCAAGGCAACGTAACGGTTGTGGTCCACACGGTTCAGGTAGGCCAACAGGCTCTTGCGGGTGTTAACCATGCGCACCAGACCGCGGCGACCGTGGTGGTCTTTGGCGTGGGTCTTGAAGTGGGGCATGAGTTCGTTGATACGGGCGGTCAACAAAGCCACTTGGACTTCTGGACTACCGGTGTCGTTGGCGCTACGGGCGTTGTCTTTGACAACAGCGGCTTTGATGCTGGATGCGATCATGGTGTTTTCCTGTTTTGTCGGGACCACTACATGCATTACACGGTGTGCGGTCCCTGGTTTTTGAACTTGCGCCTGGTGCTGGAACTGCTCCAGGCGTGCGCCCTGCCGAATGCAAAGCCGCTCAATTATAACCTGAGACGGCCTACGGAGCAATCAGGGGCGTTGCATCTTGCAGGTGGTCGGCATTTCGGCGGCTTCCGGGGCTACGGTTTTCACCACATGAAAACCGTAGCCGGAGCCCTCTACATCGAACTTCACACCCGGCGTGCCCTGGCGCTCCATGACGCCCACGACCAGCGGCTGCTGGAACTGGTGATCGGCCGCGCGCATGCTGCCGGACTGTCCGCCCAGGCTGACACGGGTGTGTTCCAACTGCGCAGCCATGGCAGCGATATCCAGCCCGGCATGACCACCGGCTTTGCCGGCGGTGGCATCCATCGCCTGGGCCAGGGCTTCAATCAGCAGCTGCATGCGCATGTGCACGTAATCGTCCGCCGGTTGCGGATAGCGCAGGCGGAAGGATTTGTAGAACGCCTCGCTCGGCGCACCCTGCACATTGGGCAGCCAATCGGCCACCGCCACCACCTTGCCAATGCCGGCTTCGCCAATCGCAGCGGGCGCGCCCATCGCGTTGCCGTAGAAGGTGTAGAACTTGCCGTCAAATCCGACATCGCGTGCGGCCTTGATCAGCAGACTCAGGTCATTGCCCCAGTTGCCGGTGATGACGGCCTGAGCGCCGCTAGCCTTGATCTTGCTGGCATAGGGCAAGAAGTCCTTGACCCGTGCCATGGGGTGCAGCTCTTCACCAACCACGCGCACGTCGGGTCGCTGTGCGGCCAACTGGCGCTTGGCCTCGCGCAGCACGGCCTGGCCAAAGCTGTAGTCCTGGCCGATCAGGTACACGTCCTTGAGCGCCTTGTCGTCCTTGATGACGTCCATCAACGCCGCCATGCGCATGTCGGCATGGGCATCAAAACGAAAGTGCCAGAAGCTGCACTTCTCGTTGGTCAGGATCGGGTCCACCGCCGAGTAGTTCAGGAACAGCACGCGCCTGGCGGGTTCGCGTTCGTTGTGCTTGTTGATGGCGTCGATCAGGGCCACAGCATTCGCGGATGAGTTGCCCTGCAGCACGATACGCGCTCCGTTGTCGATGGCCGAGCGCAGGGCCGACAAGGCTTCTTCGTTCTGGCCCTTGCTGTCGTAGCGCTCCAGCGCCAGCAACTGGTTGCCTCCGCCCGCTGCCTTCACGCCACCGCGGGCATTGACCCGCTCGACGGCCCAGTTGAGGTTGCGAAAAACGGCTTCGCCGGCGTTGGCATTGGGGCCACTCAGGCCTTCGATCATGGCCAGCTTGACGGGGGCTGGTGGTGTCTGCGCCCAGGCAGTGGAAGTGGCTAGCGGCATCGCACATAGCACCAACACGCCGGTTTTCAAGATCCAACGAGAAAGAATAAACATGTGATTATTTTCTTGAAATTGACATAAACATCCGCAGCTTGGATGCAAGCGGCACTCACTGTGAGTGCCGCGCAGTGTACTAGGAGCCCCACCATGTTTTTTGCCACTACCGCCCAGCCCCAATTGCGTCGCCAAGCTTATGCAAATGCTGGCCGCACCCTGGAGCGTTTCATGGACGACGCGCTGCGCAGCACCGCCAAAAAGCCATGTGCCTACACCCAGGACGAGACCACATTCACGCTAAGCCTGGACGTACCCGGTGTGGCCAAGGACCAGTTGTCCATTGCCATCGAAGGCGCTGTGGTGCGCATCTCCAGCAAGGAAGGCGCTGCACGCCGCTACAGCGCGGCCTACGAATTCCCGCAGGAAATTGAAACATCCTTGAGCGAAGCCAAACTGGAAAATGGAGTACTGACGCTGAAACTGGTCAAGAAAGTTCCGGTCAGCAACGCCACCGAACTGATCGTGCACTAAAGGCTATCCAGCGGCCAACGCGGTTTGACGTCAAAGGCGTAGGTTGCGGTGGCCTGCTGCAGGCCGCTTTGCAGACGCATGGCGGCGGCCATGGCGATCATGGCGCCGTTGTCCGTGCACAGATGCAGTTCCGGGTAATGCACCCGGATACCGCGCTTGGCACACGCCGCATTGAGCTGTGCGCGTAAGAAGCGGTTGGCCCCCACCCCACCGGCCACGACCAGGCGCTGCAGGCCGGTCTGCTTGAGCGCCGTCATCGATTTCTTGACCAGCACTTCGACAATTGCCGCCTGGGTCGAGGCGGCCAGATCGCAGCGTTGCTGCAACGGCAAGGCATCAAACGTGGCAGAACTATCGTCGGGAAAACCAGCCGCCACCATGCGCTGGGACTGCACCAGCACCGCGGTCTTGAGCCCTGCAAACGAAAAATCCAGATTGCCGCTGTTCAGTAACGGACGTGGCAGCTTGTAGGCAGTCGGGTTGCCCTGCTCCGCCATCTTGGATAACGCCGGGCCACCGGGATAGCCCAGACCCATCAGCTTGGCGGACTTGTCAAATGCTTCGCCCGCCGCGTCGTCAATTGACTCCCCCAGCAATTCATACTTGCCGACACCATCGACCCGCATCAACTGCGTGTGCCCGCCGGATACCAGCAGCGCCACAAACGGAAACTGCGGCGGATCGGCACTCAGGAAGGGCGACAGCAAATGCCCTTCCAGGTGGTGCACACCCAGCACCGGCTTGCCCAGAGCGGCTCCCAGAGCGCAGGCCACACCGGCACCCACCAGCAGCGCCCCCGCCAAACCCGGACCACGCGTGTAGGCCACCACATCCACTTCGGCCAGCGTGCGGCCACAGGCGTTCATCACTTCCTGGGTCAGGGGCAACACGCGGCGGATATGGTCGCGGCTGGCCAGCTCCGGTACGACACCGCCAAAGGCCTGGTGCATCTCGATCTGGCTGTACAGCGCGTGCGCCAACAGCGTGGGCACGCCCTGCCCATGCGACTGCACCATGGCCACCCCTGTTTCATCGCAGGACGACTCAATACCCAAAACCAGCATGTTTTCCCCTATGAGACCACGAGTGTAGAGTAAGCACCATGCAAACCTTTTCACTCGACGACGACGCTATCGCCAGCCTGGAGCGCGCCACCCTCGATGCTGTGGCACCACCAGCAGTGCAGGCCATCGACGGCTGGCTGCTGCCGTTCGACACCTCCACCATCGGGCGCGCCAAGAGCGCCGTGCCGGTGCGCCACCACGACATCGACCCCGCACAGATTGGCACCATCGAAAGCCTGTATGCCGAACGTGGCCTGCAGGCCGCCTTCCGCGTGGCCGATGTGCCTGGCCTGCACGACGTGCAAACCGAGTTGACCCGCCTGGGTTACCAGGCCCAGCAGCCAACCCTGGTCCAGGTCAGCATGGTGGCGGCCATGCATGCCCTGTGCAAAGGTAAGTCCGCCCGCGTGGCGGACCTGCCCTCCCCCGCATGGTCGGCGGTCTACGTGGCCCATGGATTTGACCCCGTGGACGGCGCCCACCGGGTGCAGGCGCTCAGCCGCAGCGCCCACGTGGTCTACGCCCATGTCGAAGAAAACGGCCAGTCGGTTGCCGCGGGCACGGCCGCGCTGAGCCAGGGCTGGGCCAGCATCCACGGCATGCGCACCGTGCCGGCGCGGCGCGGCCATGGGCTGGCGGCACGCATACTGGGCGGACTGGCCGACACCGCAACCCAACGCGGACTGGAACGCGTGTTCCTGCAGGTAGAAGAAGGCAATGCCGCTGCACTGGCGCTGTACGCGCGCGCCGGATTTGCCACCGCCTGGCGCTACCACTACTGGCGCAGTTACAGGCCGACATGATCATCGTGGATGCCAAGACCGAATTACAGGACCTGAGCACGGAGCTGAAGAACTGCCGCACCATCGACCGCGCCAAGGATCTGCTGATGCAGCGCCAGGGCCTGAGCGAACAGGTCGCCTATGAAAAGCTGCGCAAGACCGCGATGGACAAGCGCCTCAAGGTCGTCGAAGTGGCGCAGCGGATGCTGGATGTGGCGGATTTGATGGGGTAGGAACCCCATCTCGGCGCTTAACAGCCAGTTGTCGTCACAGTCAGCAAAGGAGCTGCAGTCGCCGAAGTCGCCTCGGTGTAGACAACTGAACACGTGCCAGCCGTTGTGGCAGCAGCCGACGCGCTAATCGGCGTAACAGTCAGTGTGCCGGTACCGGTTGCGATTGTGTAGTCCGTTGAAGTACCTCCAACGGGCTTCAAACCAGCCGCCTCGGCCAAGCCCGTATCTGCCTGTGGATAGCCTGAAAGAATCGGTGTCTGGTAGGTAACGGTTGCACCTTCAACAACCACTGTCGACGGCGCGGGCACTGTCACCAAATACTTCGCGTGCGCCATGGCACCTGTCGATGCCAACGAACCCTTTGCCGCATTGACATTGGCAATCCGCGCATCCTTCTGCAAATCAAAGTATTTGGGCAACGCAATCGCTGCCAGAATCCCGAGAATCACGATGACCATCACCAGTTCGATGAGGGTAAAACCTTGCTGACGGCCGATCTTTTGCTGTTGCATATCTATGTCCCCGGAAAAAAACTGGATTGTAGCCTCGGGTACTGCGGCAACCCCACCCAGTATCAGTTGTGGAGATTCATGGCCATGGCCAGGCCGAACACGCTGTTGACGCACAGTCGCGGCGTGGTGACCGCGCTCTTGCCCTGATTGGCGATGCAGTCCTTGCCGTATTGCGTGATCACGAAGTGCGCACAGACCACGTGTTTGCCCGGCCCCAGCGGGGCGCTGGCGCGCGAGGAGATGACCGCACCCAAAACCTCAAGGCGGGCCAGCCGGTTGCGGGTGGAGATTTCGGGCGCCCCCACATCGTGCGCCACGTCGCGGATGGGGACCGGTTTGCTCTGCTGGGCCAGGTGGCGCAGGATGTCTAAAGACTCCGGCCACTGTTCCACCGGAACCTTGCGGTTGGTACGCGCCTTGGGTGTTTCGGTCTGGGTTTGCATGATGGGTATTTCTTCGGCAAATGCACGGGATTTCTTGAGGGTGGCCCTGTATTTGGTGCACCGAACAAGATTGGTGCCACCCATGCGTGAACCGGTGCCCCCTGAATAAAACAAGCCTCTACCCCTCGTGGAATATGTCTATAACGCTAAACATTCAATAGCGGAATCACAAGTCAAGCAGAACATGGTAGCTTCCTACCCGGTTTTGTGGTCATGGCCGTTTTTTCCATCCTGATGCTGGGTGTCATGCGCAAGATGCAAGTGCGCTTGACGCGAACGTGGGCCGAGAAAGGTGGACGCGCGCGGACGGCGTAACTCAAACCTCCAATGCCGCCAGCCAAGGAGCCGCATCGCGGATTTGGATTTGCAAGGAGCCGATATCCGCCTCGGCCTTGCAATCGCGCAACAACTGCACCGCCTGTGCCTGCGGCCACTGCGCGGCAAAACGGCTCAGCGCACGGTGGGGCCTGCCGTCGGACAGCTTGCATTCCACCAAATGCGTCAGGGTATCGCCCTCGCTCATGCAAAAGTCCACTTCGGCCTCGTCCTTGGTGCGAACGTAGTGCAGATCCACCGCCGCACCGCGTGTGTCCTGCTGCCACTGCACCTGCTTGAGAAGGTGACAGGCAACCAGGTTTTCAAATCGCAGCCCTTCATCGCCCCGCACCAATCCGGTGTCGTAAAAATAGACTTTGGGCGCTTGCAAAATGTCCAGGTACTTTGACAAGGTCATGGGGGCGATATTCAAGTCGCGCGCCATGGAAGCCAGCGACAGCGGCGAGCCCACCCGGGAACGCAGCATCTCGGCAAACATCCACATGGCATTGACCTCCTACAGGCGCGAGAACTCCAGCACGTCCTCACGCACCACGCCGGAAAAGTAGTCTGAGCGCCATCGTTGGGCGTCCGCATCACTGGCGGCCAGCGCAGGCTCTGGAAAACCACCACGCGCCAACAAGTGCGTGAGCGCAACGGCCGGCTCCACGCCCATTTGCACGGACCATTCACGCACCGACAAGGGATGCAAGCGCAAGCGAAAGTACCGCCCCGCCAGTGAATCTGCACCCTGCAGGAAAGTGTCCATGCGTGCGCTGCCCGTCACCAGCAACTGCTGCCCCGGTGCACGGCCATCGGATACGCCTTTGAGCCAGCCTTTCCAATCACGCATTTTGTGAATTTCGTCCAGAACCAGCAGCGGTGCAATGTGCCGCCAGCTCTGTGCCTGAATCACGGACCGGTGGGCCGCCACGTCAAAATTCAGGTACTGGCTGCCCGGCCACTCTGCCATGAGCTACTGGCTCAGCGTGGTTTTCCCGACTTGGCGGGGCCCCGTGAGCACCACCATCTTTTTGGTTAAATCCTGGCGGACACGGTCGTCCAAATAGCGCTTAATGCGACTGTTTTATAGTAAATTGCAAAAAAGTCGCGACTTTATTCCAAACAGGTGGAATTACAGCGCGTAATCCCGCTCCACCTTGGCGATGCGGGTCTTGAACGCCGCATACCACTTCTGGTGGCCCAGGCGCTGGGCCTCCAGGTGCTCAGCGTTGGCCTTCCAGGCGCGGATGGATTCCAGATCGGCCCAGTAGGACACCGTGATGCCCACGCCATCGCGCGCCGACTCCACGCCCAAAAAGCCGGGCTGCTGCGCAGCCAGCGCCACCATACGCTCGGCCATGGCGCCATAACCGTCGTCACCCTCGGTGCGCAACGAGGTGAAGATGACGGCGTAGTACGGGGGCGCAGGGGTGTTGGCAATGGGGTTCATGGCGCCATTTTGGCAAAAACAGCGGGAGCACACGTCACGTCAGGCAACGTCGAAGCTACGCGGCGGCGCGTTTGCGCGGCGTCCGGTTTGAGCGGCCTGCTAAACCCTGCGTTTCTTGCGCAAAGGTCGACACGAGCACGAAAAGGCCATCAACAGCGCCATCTTCCCCGGCCTGCAGGGTGGCCCGCTGATGCACGTGATTGGGGCCAAGGCCGTGGCCTTCAAGGAAGCGCTGACACCAGAATTCAAGACCTACCAGCAACAAGTGGTGACCAATGTCCGCATCGTGGCCGAAACGCTGACCGCACGCGGCCTGCGCATCGTCAATGGTGGCACCCTACAAAAAGCAATGCTGTGCCAGCACGCCCTGTGTAACGCCCATCACTTGCGCGAGTTGACCTATCTTTTGGAAGAACAAGGCCAGGCCTGGGCAGGCGACATGATTGAGCTGTTGACCCACGCCATCGCAGGCTCCAAGATGGCAGACTTTCGATAGACGTAACACAATAAGGGTTGCCGAAATGTCGTAGGAGCCTTTGCGCGATGTCAACAAGTTGGAGTGATGCCTATCTAGTCGGGCATGCAGAAATGGATTCGCAACATAGGGACATGTTTGCCCTCGCGGAGTTGCTGATTACGGCAAAAACCCAGTCTGGGCAATTGCTGTGTGCAAAGAGCTTGTATGAGTACACGAAGGATCACTTCGCCCATGAAGAGCATTTAATGACTCAAAGTGACTACCCAGACCTTCATGAGCACAAACGGCAGCACTGCCGCCTGCTTGAAATGTTGGACCGAATTTCGCAGGACATTGAAGCAGGGGCCGTGAAACTCCACGACTTGAAGCGCCTTGTAAACGATTGGCTGGTTTCGCACATCAATACGTCTGACGCCAAGCTTTCACTGTTCCTGGGAGTTGAAGCAGAACACGGGAATCGTGATTCGGGTCACACTGGTTTTGTTTCCTAGACCAGTCCCGCAAGGGGTTAACCTCGGCATCTTTGTCGGGGCTTTTTGTTGAATGCACGGCCTAGGTGGAAACGCGTAGCAATAACCGCTGCAAAGTGCGCTATGGTAATTCCACACTGAAACCGATTCGACTCACGGGACATTCCATATGAAATTGCGCCACAGGATTATCTTCATCATTGCAGCGGCGCTCATCGGCATCGTGCTGACCAGCGCATTTGGCCTGTATGCCCTGCGCCAGAATCTGTACGAGGGCCGCCAGGAAGAAATTCACAAGGTGGCGCTTTTGAGCCGAGGCGTGCTGGAGCGCTACCAAAAACTGGAGGCCAGCGGCAAACTCAGCCGCGAGGAGGCACAAAGCCAGGCCAAGGAGGCGCTGTCGGGCCTGCACCACGAAGACGACTACATCTTTGTCCGAACCATGGACAACCAGATGCTGGTCCACGCAGACCAGAGCCGCATTGGAAAGGTCGACAAGGGCTCCAAGACATCGGACGGGCGGATGACGTCCGACATTTATGTCGATGGACTCGCTAAATCCGATCGCGTTTTCATGATCGCCTATGTTGCCCGCCCCGGCGACGCCTCCAAGACGCCGGTGCCCAAACTGCTGGGCGCGATTCGGTTCGAGCCCTGGAATTGGGTCGTTGGAAATGGCGTCTTCATTGACGATCTGGACGCGGCGTTCATGTCCTATGCCTACAAGTACCTTGCCATTGGCGGCGTGCTGCTGATACTCATGGGCACGCTGGGCGCGCTACTCTTTCGCTCCATCCAACGGCAATTGGGCGGAGAACCACAGTATGCGTCGGACGTGGTCAACCAGATCGCGTCCGGCGATCTGAGCATGAGCATCGACATCAATGGCCCCTCCACCAGCCTGCTCGCCTCCATGGAACGCATGCGCGCCGGTCTGGCGGATGTGGTTGGCAAGGTTCGGCAGGGATCGGAAAGCGTTGCGACCGCGAGTGCCGAAATTGCCCACGGCAACAACGACCTCAGTGCCCGCACGGAACAGCAAGCCAGTGCACTGGAACAGACCGCCGCCTCCATGGAGGAAATGGGTTCGACGGTCAAACAAAATGCTGACAACGCACGCCAGGCGAATCAACTCGCCCAGAAGGCATCCAACGTGGCGGTGTCAGGTGGCGAAGTGGTCGGCCAGGTGGTCGAAACCATGAAGGGCATCAATGAGTCGAGCCGCAAGATCAGCGACATCATCAGCGTCATCGATGGCATCGCCTTCCAGACCAATATTCTAGCGCTCAATGCGGCGGTTGAAGCCGCCCGCGCCGGTGAACAGGGCCGTGGCTTTGCGGTTGTGGCCAGTGAGGTGCGTTCTCTGGCCGGGCGCAGCGCCGAGGCGGCCAAAGAGATCAAGACCCTCATCAACACCAGTGTGGAGCGTGTAGAACAGGGTACGGCACTGGTGGACAAGGCTGGAGCGACCATGACCGAAGTGGTGAGCAGCATCCGCCGCGTCACCGACATCATGGGAGAAATCAGCGCGTCCAGCAACGAGCAAAGCCAGGGCGTGTCGCAAATTGGCGAGGCCATCAACCAGATGGACCAGGTTACGCAACAAAACGCGGCACTGGTGGAAGAGATGGCCGCTGCGGCTTCAAGCCTGAAGGGGCAAGCCGAGGAACAGGTGCAAACGGTCGCGATGTTCAAACTGGACCATTGATACCCTGCTCGTACCACCCCTTGGACCGGTTCACGATGTGCACCACCACCAGCATCACCGGCACCTCGATCAACACCCCCACCACGGTGGCCAGCGCGGCACCGGAGTGCACACCAAAGAGGCTGATGGCGGCAGCCACGGCCAGTTCGAAAAAGTTGGACGCGCCGATCAGCGCAGACGGGCAGGCCACGTTGTGCTTCTCGCCCAGCGCGCGGTTGAGCCAATAGGCCAACGCGGAATTGAAGGCGACCTGGATCAGGATCGGAACGGCCAGCAGCGCAATCACCAGCGGTTGCTGCAGGATGGCTTCGCCCTGGAAGGCGAACAACAGCACAAGCGTGGCCAGCAGCGCGCCAATGGACCAGGGGCCGATGCGCTGCATGGCGGCGTCGAACGCGGCCTGCCCGCTTCGGAGCTGGCGCTTACGCCACAGTTGCGCCAGGACGACCGGGATCACGATGTACAGCACCACCGAGATCAGCAACGTGTCCCACGGCACGGTGATGGCGGAGATGCCCAGCAGAAAGGCCACCAGCGGCGCAAAGGCCACCACCATGATGCTGTCGTTCAACGCCACCTGCGACAGCGTGAACAGCGGGTCGCCCTGAGTGAGCCGGCTCCACACGAACACCATGGCCGTGCAGGGTGCGGCGGCCAGCAGGATCAGGCCGGCGATGTAGCTGTCGATCTGGTCGGGCGGCAGCAGGGGCGCAAACAGGGTGCGGATGAACAGCCAGCCCAGAAAGGCCATGCTGAACGGCTTGACCAGCCAGTTCACAAACAGCGTGACGCCAATGCCCTTCACGTGCTGGCGCACCTCGTGCAGGGCAGCAAAATCCACCTTGACCAGCATCGGGATGATCATCACCCAGATCAGCACGCCCACCGGCAGGTTGACCTTGGCCACCTCCATGGCGCTGATGACCTGGAACAGTTCTGGGGACACGCGGCCCAGCGCGATGCCGGCCACGATGCACAGGAACACCCAGACGGAGAGGAACCGCTCGAACACGCTCATGCCACTACTCCTGCGCCAGGCTGCGCGCGGTGGTCTGGATCAGCGTCTTTTCCAGCTTGTCGGCCGGCAGGCTGACCAGCAGTTCCAGCCGGCGGTGCAGCGCGTGCAGGGTCTGGCGGAAGGCTTCCAGTTTCTGCGCGTCGGAGCCGTCACCGGCGGATGGGTCGGGGTAGCCCCAGTGGGCGGTGGCCGGCTGGCCGGGCCAGTAGGGGCAGACCTCCCCGGCGGCGTTGTCACACACCGTGATCACCAGGTCCATGTGCGGCGCATCGGGCAGCGCGAATTCGTCCCAGCTCTTGCTGCGCAGACCCTCGGTGGAAATGCCGGCCGCCTGTAGCACCTGCAGACCCAGCGGATTGGGTTGCTGGTTGTCGCGCGGGCTGCTGCCGGCCGAATAGGCGTGGAAGCGGCCTTTGCCGATGTGGTTCAGGATGGCCTCGGCCAAAATGCTGCGCGCCGAATTGTGGGTGCACAGGAACAGGACGTTGAGAACTTTGTCAGTCATACAGGCAGGCTTTCAGGGACTCTTAGTGGGGGATGGAGTGACGGGACAGTTGCAGCAGCCGCTGCACGCCGACCGGCTCCACCGCCAGCAGCGGAACCAGTGCGTAACGGGTGGCGTGGCGCCGGGCCACGGCGTCGATCTCGGCGTGTTCCTTGTGGGCACGCTCGCGCAGCAAGGGCGATGTGACCGGCACGGCGGCCACGCTGTTGTTGATGACCCAGGCCCAGGGTTCGATGCCGGCACGGCGCAGGTCGGCCTGCAGGTTGGCGGCCTCCAGCACGGGGGTGGTTTCGGCCAGCGTGACGATCAGCACCTTGGTCTGCTTGGGGTCTTGCAACTGCATCATGGGCGTGGTGAAGTGCACGCCGGTGCTGCCCATCTGGCGCACGATGTCGCGGTGGTAGGCGCCGGTGGCGTCCAGCAGCAGCAGCGTGTGGCCGGTGGGCGCGGTGTCCATCACCACAAACTTCTTGCCGGCCTCGCGGATCACGCGCGAGAACGCCTGGAACACGGCAATCTCTTCCGTGCAGGGCGAGCGCAAATCCTCTTCCAGCAGCGCACGGCCCTGGGCATCCAGCTTGGCGCCCTTGGCGGCCAGCACCTGGGCACGGTACTGTTCGGTGACCGACTGCGGATCGATGCGGCTGATGCTCAGGTTCTCCAGCGTGCCGTCCAGCGTCTCCATCAAGTGCGCGGCTGGGTCGGACGTGGTCAGGTGCACCGGCAAACCCCGGTGCGCCAGCTCCACCGCCACTGCAGCGGCCAGCGTGGTCTTGCCGACGCCGCCCTTGCCCATCAGCATGACCAGGCCGTGGCCGTCCTGGGCGATCTGGTCCACCAGTGCCGACAGGCTGGGCGCAGCGGGGCGCCCTTCATCCGCTGCAGCATGGTTGTAGGCCGCGGGCGCAGCGATGAGCAATTGCCGCAAGGCGCCCAGCCCCACCAGATTGAAGGGCTTGAGCGCGATCTGGTCGGTGGGCAACTGGCGCAGCGCATCCGGCATGGCCTCGATCGCCAGCGCCTCACGCGCGCAAACGGCCTGCGCCAGCGGGTCGCCCGCCACCTCCTCCGTGGGGAACACGCCGTTGACCACCAGATATTGCTGTGTCAGCCCAATGGCAGCCAACTCACGGTGCGTGCGGTCCGCCTCGCGCAACGTGGCGGCCTGGGCGCGCGCCACCAGCACCAGGCGGGTTCGCACGGGGTTGGCCAGCGCGTCCACGGCGGCCTTGTATTGGGTGCGCTGCTTTTCCAGCCCGGCCAGGGGGCCCAGGCACGACGCATCGCCCTTGCCCTGTTCCAGAAAGCCGCTCCAGGCACCGGGCAACTGCAGCAGGCGGATGGTGTGTCCGGTGGGCGCAGTGTCGAAAATGATGTGGTCGTACCGGCCTTCCAGACTGGCATCAGTCAGCAGATTGGTGAACTCATCGAATGCGGCAATCTCGGTCGTGCAGGCGCCGGAGAGCTGCTCTTCAATGCCCTTGACCACGCTGTCGGGCAGCACGCCGCGCACCGGGCCGACGATGCGGTCGCGGTAGACCTGGGCCGCGCCCTGCGGGTCGATCTCCAGCGCGCTTAAGTTAGCCACCGCCGCCACGGCGGTGATGTGGTTGCCAATGGTGATACCAAACACCTGACCGACATTGGAGGCCGGATCGGTGCTGACCAGCAGCACGCGCTGGCCCGCATCCGCCAACTGAATGGCCGTGGCGCAGGCGATGGAGGTCTTGCCCACGCCACCCTTGCCGGTGAAGAACAGGAAGCGCGGTGCGTTGGTCAGGAAGTGCATGGAATTCTCTGGGGTTGGGTTAGCAGCACTTGCCGCCGGAGCAGCAACTGCTGGTAGCATTGGTGGCGCTCGCAATGCTGACGGGCTCCAGCGGCAGCGCAATGCCGGCCCAGCGCGCCAGGTCGGCACGGGTCGGGTAGCGGCCGGCCAGGGCCACCTCGCCATCCACCAGGGTCAGCGGCAGCGCGTCTTCACCGGTGCGCTCCAGCAGGCCCTTGACGACCGCGTGTTCGGCAAACACCATGGGCTGCTGCGACAGGTTGAAGCGCGCGATCTGGGCACCGCTCTTTTTGGCCCAATCCACATCGGCGGCAAAGTCCACCAGCTTCTGGTCGACGTCCACACCGCACACGCCCGAGCTGCAGCACAGGGCGGGATCAAAGATTTCAATGGTTTTCATGGCAATTCTCCGGTTCGGGGGTTACAAGTTTCAGCGCAGCACTCGGGGTGACCGGCGCAGCATTCCTCGGTCATGTAGGCAATGACTTCCTGCATCAGGCCCAGGTTGGCGCGGTACCGCTGGAAGCGCCCTTCCTGCACGACGGTGACCAGTTTCGAGTGCGTCAGGGTCTTGAGGTGGAAGGACACATTGCTGGGTGCCATGCCGATGGCAGTGGACAGTTCGCCCGCCACCAGTCCATCGGGCGCGGCCTTGACCAGCAGCCGGAAGATGTCTAGCCGGGCACCGGAGGACAGGGATTCAAAGACGGAGGTGGCGGTTTCTTTTTCCATGCTTTTATATTACAACAGTTATTGAATTGTTTGTTTATAAAAGTGTTTACAGCCGTACTGGGATTGCTGCATCGCTATGAAATCAGTAGCTTCCTACGCATATTCCACGAGGGCTAGAAGCCCATTTAACCCATAGTCAATGGCCGTGGCGGTGGTGGATGTCCGGGTAGTGCGGGTGGCTGTGATGCAGCGGTTCGTGGGTGTGCAGGTGCTCGTGCGGCTCATCACCTACCATCCCGCCATCGTGCGCATGCTGGTGGTGCGCGTCGTGCGTGTGCATGTGGGAATGCACCAGCGGCTCGTGCGTGTGGGCATGCGCGTGGTGCTCGGTCAGGTGCAGCCAGACGCCCAGGCCCATCAGCGCGGCGGCGAGCCACAGGCTGGCTGAGGCGCCCTCGCCCAGCACGCCCAGCGCCAGGGCTGCGCCGATGAAGGGTGCGGTCGAAAAATAGGCGCCGGTGCGCGCCGTGCCCAGGCCGCGCAGGGCCAGCACAAACAGCACCAGGCTGACGCCATAGCCCAGCAGCCCGACCGCCAGCGTGCCGGTCAACGTGTGCCACGCCGGCAATCAGCCCCTTGGTCGCGGCGATGAACACGGCATCCGACGCCGACACCCGTCGGGTCAGGTTGTTGTCGAGGGCCCAGCACAGGCAGGCGGCGGCCACCCACAGCGGCCCCAGTCCACTGGACGCCGCGTCACCCGATTGCGGCCAGGCCAGCACCACGCCGCCGGCGACGATGGCCACCATGCCCCAGACGATGCGCCGGTCCGCGTTTTCTTCGAACACCAGCCAGGCGATCAATGCGGTCAGCACGGCTTCCAGGTTGAGCAGCAGCGAGGCCGTGGCCCCGCTGGTGGAGACCAGGCCCACCATCAGCACCACCGGGCCGATCACGCCACCAAACAGGATGGCGCCCAGCAGCCACGGCCACTCCGAACGCTGCAGGCCGGACGGCTTCCAGCCACCGTCACGCGCCACTCGAAACAGGCTCAAGCCCAGGCCACTGCCCAGGTACAGCAGCCCCGCCAACAGCACCGGTGGCAGGTCACCCACCAGCAGCTTGGCCAGCGGCGTGCTGGCACCAAACAAGGCGGCGGCCCCCAACGCATAGATGACGCTGCGTTTCATGGTCTAGTGCAAGCCGTCATTGCTGCCATCGCGCCCGTACAGGCGGCACAACTGGCGCAGTCGCGCGGCGTGACCGGGGTTCACCTCGGACCAGTCAAAACGCCATTCCCAGTAGCCCTCGGCCTTGCCGGGAAAGTTCATGCGGTGCTCGGTGCCCAGGCCCAGGATGTCCTGCATCGGGTGGATGGCGGTGTCGGCCACGCTGGCGCACGCCGCGCGGATCAGGTCCCAGTGGATGTCGTTGCCGTCCACGCCCAGGTAGTCGCGCACATGCTGGCGCAGCGGCTCGGGGGCGCTGGCCCACCAGCCGACGGTGGTGTCGTTGTCGTGCGTGCCGGTGTAGACCACGGTGTCACGCGCATGGCGGTGCGGCAAAAAGTTGTTGGTGCTGTCCCCGCCAAACGCAAACTGCAACACACGCATGCCGGGGAAGGCAAACGCGCTGCGCAGCGCCTCCACATCGGGTGTGACCACACCCAGGTCTTCGGCAATGATGGCCAGCGGCCCCAGCGCCGCCTGGATGGCATTGAACAGCGCGGCACCCGGGCCGGGCAGCCACTGCCCTTCAATCGCCGTGGGGGCTTCGGCAGGAATTTCCCAGTAGCTGGCAAAGCCGCGGAAGTGGTCGATGCGCACGATGTCCACCAGTTCAAAGGTGCGGCGGATGCGCGCAATCCACCACGCATAGCCCTCGGCCGCATGCGCCTCCCAGCGGTACAGCGGGTTGCCCCAGCGCTGGCCGGTGGCGCTGAAATAGTCCGGCGGCACACCGGCCACCACGCGCGGACGGCCATCTGGGAGCAGGTCGAACAGGTCCTGGCGGGCCCATACCTCGGCGCTCTGCAGCGCAATGAAGATCGGCGCATCGCCGACGATGCGAATGCCGCGGCGATTGGCATAGGCACGCAGACGCTGCCACTGCGTGAAGAAGCGCCATTGGCAGAACTTCCAGAAGGCGATGCGCGCGGCGTGCCGCATGCATGCAAACGCCATGGCGGGCGCGTCACGCTGGGCCAAGCCACCAGGCCAGTCGCACCAGTCCAAGCCTGCATGGTGTTCGGCCAGCGCCATGAACAGCGCGTAGTTGTCCAGCCAGTCCTGTTGCGCTACGCAGAAGGCTGCAAATTCCTGCTGGTGTTGTGGGAGTTGCGGTGCTTCTGCAAAGACTCGGGCCGCGCGGGCCAGGCGCTCCATGCGCCAAGGCCACACCAGGGCAAAGTCCTGGCGGTGGCTGGTGAAAGCAGCGTCGGGCACCAGATCGGCGTCCTGCAGCCAGCCTTCATGGCGCAGATCGGCCAGGTCAATCAGCAGCAGGTTGCCGGCAAAGGCCGAACTGCTCATGTACGGGGAGTTACCGGGGCCGATGCCGCCCAGCGGCAATATCTGCCACAACTGCTGCCCGGCGGCCTGCAGCCAGTCCACAAAGTGATAGGCCGCCGGACCGAAGTCACCGCTGCCATGTGGGCCGGGCAAGGAGGTGGGATGCAGCAGCACACCACTTTGGCGGGGGAATTTCATATGCGCATGTCCTCAGCCCTGCGCAGGCCGGTGTGTCAGCCCATGGGCGGGGGCGTGCCCGCTGCCTTGGCCTGCGCGCCACGGGCGCTACCGTTGTTGACGGACCAGGGGATATTCATGCCCTGTTCAATGGGCTTGGCCTTGGTCAGCAGGGCCTGCCAGAAGAAGCCGCCCTGGAAGATGATGACTTCAAACAGGATGTAACTCTGCGAGCTGCTGGAGAGCCACAGGTTGTAGGTGGGATAGAACACAAAGGGCGATGTCAGGATGCACAGCACCAGGCGTTCCACCTGCACCGACTCCAGTCCCTTGCCCATGTTGAACAGGTCCCAGTAGTAGCTGGTGAACATGCCACTCACCATCCAGCAGGCCAGATGCCACACAAACACGATGCCGTGGTTGCGGGCCAACAGGCCAATCCAGGGCGCTGAATTCTCGTCCGCGTTCACGATGAGCACCATGAACGAACCCGTGGTGACAAACACCACAAAGTAGATGAACAGCAGAAATTTGAGCGCTCTGGACATGGTTCCCCCGGGAATAGATTCGCGCTATCTTACCCGGGGTATTGCATCTCCATCAGACCAAAGTGACGCCGGTCTTGGACTGCACCTCTTCACGTGTCACGCCGGGTGCCAGTTCCACCAGTTTCAGGCCCAGCGGGGTCACATCCATCACGGCCAGGTCGGTGATGATGCGGTCCACCACACCCACGCCGGTAAGTGGCAGCGTGCACTGGGGCAGGATCTTCAGGTCGGTGCTGCCGTCCTTCTTCTTGGCCACGTGTTCCATCAGCACGATGACGCGCTTCACGCCGGCCACCAGGTCCATGGCGCCGCCCATGCCCTTGACCATCTTGCCGGGGATCATCCAGTTGGCCAGGTCGCCCTGCTCGCTGACCTGCATGGCGCCCAAGATGGACAGGTTGATCTTGCCGCCGCGGATCATCGCAAAGCTCTCGTGGCTGCCGAAGATGCTGGAGCCCTTGAGCGTGGTCACGGTCTGCTTGCCAGCGTTGATCAGGTCGGCGTCCACCGCGTCTTCGGTCGGAAACGGGCCAATGCCCAGCATGCCGTTCTCACTTTGCAGCCAGACTTCCTTGTCCGCCGGCACAAAGTTGGCCACCAGCGTGGGGATGCCGATACCGAGGTTGACGTAAAAGCCGTCCTGCAGTTCCTGCGCGGCACGGGCTGCCATTTGGTCTTGTGTCCATGCCATGATCAGGCTCCTGTCTTGGGGGTGATGGTGCGCTTCTCGATGCGCTTCTCGGGGTTGGGGTTGTGCACAATGCGGTGCACGTAGATGCCGGGCAGGTGCACCTCATCAGGCACCATGTCGCCCACTTCCACAATCTCTTCGACCTCGACCACGCAAATCTTGCCGGCCATGGCCGCCGCGGGGTTGAAGTTGCGCGCCGTCAGGCGGAACTGCAGGTTGCCGGACTTGTCGGCGCGGTGCGCCTTGACCAGGGCCACCTCGGGCACCAGGGCACGTTCCATCACATAGACCTCGCCATCAAACTCGCGCAGCTCCTTGCCATCGGCCACGATGGTGCCCACACCGGTCTTGGTGAAGAAGGCCGGGATGCCGGCGCCACCGGCGCGCAACTTCTCGGCCAGCGTGCCCTGGGGCGTGAATTCCAGTTCCAGTTCACCGGCCAGGTACTGGCGCTCGAACTCCTTGTTCTCACCGACATAGGAAGAAATCATCTTCTTGATCTGGCGGGTTTCCAGCAGCTTGCCCAGGCCGAAGCCATCGACACCCGCGTTGTTGGAAATCACCGTCAGGCCCTTGGCACCGCTGTCGCGCAGCGCGTCGATCAGTGCCTCGGGAATGCCGCACAGACCAAAGCCACCGACCGCCAGCAACTGGCCGTCCCTGACAATGCCGTCAAGCGCGGCCTGCGCGCTGGGAAATAACTTGTTCATTGCACCCGTCTCCTGTGAAGAATTTATTCCCATACGATACTACCTAACTACCTACGTAGTTTTCCGTAAAGCCCAACCCGATGATGGACATTGACTACCGCCTCGCATTCGAAATGGCCCCCGTCGGCCTGGCGCTCTCGCGCAACCGCACCATCATGGACTGCAACCAGCGCCTGTGCGACATGTTCGGCGCGACGCAGGAACAATTGATCGGCCAGTCCTTTCTGGTGCTCTACCCCAGCGCTGATGAATTCGAGCGCACCGGCGCACGCATCACCCCGATCCTGAACCGCAACGTCACCTACGCCGATGACCGCATCATGCGCCGCGTGGACGGTCGCTTCAAGGGGGAGCCGTTCTGGTGCCACGTGACCGGCCGCGCGCTGAACCGCGACGCCCCGCACGAGGCCGGCATCTGGTGTTTCGAGGACCTGAGCGAACGCCGCCCGGTCAAGGCCGAACTCACCGCGCGCGAGCGCGAAGTGGCCGCCTACCTGATGCAGGGACTGACCTCCAAGCAAATCGGCAAGACGCTCACCATCAGCCACCGCACGGTGGAGATCTACCGTGCCCGCCTGATGCGCAAATACAAGGCCTTGAACGCCGGGGACCTGATCCACAAGCTCACTGCCGGGTGAATACCTCCCGCAGCAAGGAAGGGCAGTCGCCATGGTCGACGCCGAAGCACAGCGCCGGTCTTTGCCCACCACCTCGACTGCCGTCGCCCCAACCCAACGCAAAAAATCGACATGAAGCTGCAATCCATCCACCGTTTCTTCCCCCTGGCAACGGTCCTGGCGCTGTCGGCCTGCTCCACTTTCATGCCCCCCACGCAGGTGGAAGCGGTCACGCCGGATCAGTGGTACGCACCCCTGCCCCACCACGGCAGCGTGGGCGCACTCACCGACTGGTGGCAGCAGCAGGGTGACCCGCTGCTGGTGGATCTGATCAACGCAGCACAGGGCGTCAGCCCGACCGTCTCGCAGGCGCTGGCACGGGTGGAGACCGCGCGCGCCCAGCAGGCCGCCGCGTTTGGCGCCCTGGTGCCCAACGTGGGGGCCCAATTGGCTGGCAGCCGTGGAGTCGCACAACTCGACCTGCCGATGACCACCACCCAGCAGCTCGGCCTGCAGGCAGCCTGGGAGATCGATCTGGTGGGCGCCAACCGCGCGGTCCGTCGCGCCGCACAGGCCAACGTGGAAGGCAGCCAGGCCCAATGGCATGACGCCCGCGTGTCGGTGGCAGCCGAGGTGGCCAACCTCTACTGGAGCCTGTCCACCTGCCAGCAACAATTGGCCCTGGCCCAGCGCGACACCGCATCGCGCCAGGAGACCGCACGGCTGACCGAGATCAACGCCAAGGCCGGCTTCCTAGCGCCATCGGTCGCCGCCATGGCCCGCGCCAGCGCCGCCGATGGCAGCAGCCGCGCCACGCAGCAGAACGCACTGTGCGAACTCGACACCAAGGCGCTGGTCGCCCTAACCGCCATTCCCGAGCCCGACCTTAAGGAAAAACTGGCTGTAGCCCTCGCCAAACCTGCGCAGGACGCTTCCATTTTCATAGCAAGTGTGCCGGCAAAAACTATTCGCCAGCGGCCCGATGTGTTCAGCGCCGAGCGCGATGTCATGGTGGCCAGTGCCCAGGTCGGCAATGCCAAGGCGCAGCGCCTGCCGCGCCTGACGCTGGCGGGCTCGATTGCCGGCACCCGCATGACCACCAACGGCGTGGACCTTGAGGGCACCACCTGGTCCATCGGCCCGCTGGCGATCAACCTGCCGCTGTTCGACGGCGGCCAGCGCGCCGCAGCGGTGACGGCATCGCAGGCCAATTACGCCTCCGCGGTCACAGCCTACCGGGCCAAGGTGCGCCAGGCCGTGCGCGAGGTGGAAGAGGCCCTGGTGAACCTGCATAGCGCGGAAGCCCGCACGCAGGACGCCCGGGTCTCCACCCAGGGCTACGCCGAGACACAGGCCGCCACCCAGACCCGCTTCGGCCAGGGACTGGCCAGCCTGGTGGAACTGGAAGACGCACGGCGCAATGCGCTGGCGTCCGAATCCGCCCAGCTGGGCCTGGCCCTGGAGCGCAACCGCGCCTGGGTTGCCCTCTACCGGGCCCTGGGCGGCGGATTCGAGCCCCAAGCCAGCACCCGCACCGAAGAACTGATAGCCCCTAATTGATACGGCGCCATACCACCATGAACCACCCATCCCACTCCCTTGCCCGCACACTCACCGTCAAACCCCTGACCCTGGGTCTGGTTTTCGCCAGCGTGGTGACGCTGGCCGCCCTGGGCCTCTTCGCCACCCGCAGCCTGGCCGCCGATACCGCCAAGCCCGCGGCCGGCAAACCGGCGCTGACCGTGGCCCTGACCCAACCCAAGAGCAGCATGCTGACCATCAAGCTGGCCGCCAACGGCAGCGTGGCCGCCTGGCAGGAGGCCAGTGTGGGTGCCGAAGCCAACGGCCTGCGCGTGGCCGAACTGCACGCCCAGGTGGGTGACCGCGTGACGCGCGGCCAGCTGCTGGCCAGCTTTGCCGCCGAAAGCGTGCAGGCCGACGTGGCCCTGGCCCGCGCCGCCGTGGCCGAGGCCCAGGCCAACGCCCTAGATGCCGCCGCCAACGCCGACCGCGCACGCGCCGTGCAGGGCAGCGGGGCCATCAGCGCCCAGCAGGTCAACCAGTATCTGACGCAGGAGCAAACCGCCAAGGCCCGCGTCGAGTCCGCCAAGGCACAGCTCGACTCCCAACTGCTGCGCCTGAAGAACACCCAGTTGCTGGCGCCGGACAGCGGCGTCATCTCGGCCCGCCTGGCCACCATGGGCTCGGTGGTGGGCGCCGGCACCGAGATGTTCAAACTGATCCGCCAGGGCCGCCTGGAATGGCGTGGCGAGGTCACGTCCGCCGAGATCGGCCGCATCACCCCCGGCACCGGCGTGCTGGTGACCGCACCCAGCGGCGCACAGCTCAAGGGCAAGGTGCGCATGCTGGCCCCCACCGTGGATGCGGCCACCCGCAACGGCCTGGTCTACGTGGACTTGCCCAGCGCTGAGAAAGGCGCAGCGGCAAGCGTTGCCGCCAGCTTCAAGCCGGGCATGTACGCCCGTGGCGAGTTTGAGCTGGGCAGCTCCGGTGGCATGACGGTGCCGCAGACCGCCGTCGTCGTGCGCGACGGCTTCAGCTACGTGGCGCGCGTGGGCGCCGACAACCGCGTGGCCCAGGTCAAGGTGCAGACCGGCCGCATCGTGGGCGACCAGATCGAGATCCAGAGCGGCGTCAAGCCCGAGGACAAGCTGGTGGCCAGCGGCGGCAGCTTCCTGAGCGACGGCGACCTGGTCAAGGTAGTGGATAGTGCTGCAGCCCTCGCAAAACCTGCGCAAGCTGCTAGCAAATAAGGAGCAAATCTGATGAATGTCTCCGCCTGGTCCATCAAGAACCCGATTCCCGCGGTCATGCTGTTCGTGCTGCTGACGCTGGCCGGGCTCATGTCCTTCAACGCGATGAAGGTGCAGCAGTTCCCCGACATGGAACTGCCCACCGTCACCGTGTCCGCCAGCCTGCCCGGTGCCGCACCGGCCCAGTTGGAAACCGAAGTCGCCCGCAAGCTGGAAAATGCCATTGCGTCCCTGCAGGGTCTGAAGAACATCTACACCAATGTGCAGGACGGTAGCGTCACGGTGACGGCCGAGTTCCGCCTGGAAAAGCCCACGCAGGAAGCGGTGGACGATGTGCGCAGCGCAGTCCAAAGCGTGCGCAGCGACCTGCCCGGCGATCTGCGCGACCCGGTGGTCAGCAAGATGAACCTGTCGGGCGCGCCCATCCTGGCCTTCACCATCCGCTCCGGGCAGATGGACGATGAAGCCCTGAGCTGGTTTGTCGACAACACCATCACCCGCGCCCTGCTGGGTGTGCGCGGCGTGGGCTCGGTGGCCCGCGTGGGCGGCGTGACCCGCGAGGTGCAGATTGCGCTGGACCCGCTCAAGCTGCAAAGCCTGGGCGCCACCGCGGCCGACATTTCGCGCCAGCTCAAACAGGTGCAGCTTGACGCCGCCGGTGGCCGCGCCGACCTGGGCGGCTCCGAGCAGCCCATGCGCACCCTGGCCACCGTGGCCACGGTGGAGGAACTGTCACGCCTGGAGCTGAGCCTCTCCAGCGGAAAACGCGTGCGCCTGGACGAAATCGCCAGTGTCAAAGACACCGTGGCCGAGCAACGCAGCTTTGCCACGCTGAACGGCAAGCCGGTGGTGGGCTTTGAGATCACCCGCAGCAAGGGTGCCAGTGAGGTGGAAGTGGGCGCGGCCGTGCACAAGGCGCTGGCCGATCTGAAGGTGGCCCACCCCGATCTGGAGCTGACCCAGGCCTTTGACTTCGTGACCCCGGTGCAGGAGGAGTTCGATGCCTCCATGGCCATGCTCTACGAGGGTGCCGTGCTGGCGGTCATCGTGGTCTGGTTCTTCCTGCGCAACTGGCGTGCCACGCTGGTCTCCGCCGTGGCGCTGCCGCTGTCGGCCATACCGGCCTTCATCGGCATGCACTACATGGGCTTCACGACCAATGTGGTGACGCTGTTGGCGCTGTCGCTGGTGATCGGTATCCTGGTGGACGACGCCATCGTGGAAGTGGAAAACATCGAGCGCCACCTGCGCATGGGCAAGACGCCTTACCAGGCGGCCATGGAAGCGGCGGATGAAATCGGCCTGGCCGTGATCGCCACCACCTTTGCGCTGATTGCCGTGTTCCTGCCCACCGCCTTCATGAGCGGCGTGGTCGGCAAGTTCTTCAAGCAGTTTGGCTGGACCGCCGTGTTCGCGGTGTTTGCCTCGCTGATGGTGGCGCGGCTGCTCACCCCGATGATGGCGGCCTACATCATGAAGCCGTCTACCCACGTGCACGAGGAACCGGTGTGGATGCCGCTGTACCTGCGCGTCACGCGCTGGACGCTGCACCACCGCTGGATCACCATGTTCTCGGCCATTGGCTTCTTCATTGGCTCGCTGTTCCTGGTGCCCTTCATTCCCAGCGGCTTCATCCCACCGGACGACAACTCCCAGACCCAGGTCTATCTGGAGCTGCCCCCCGGCACCACGCTGGCACAGACTCGCGCGGCGGCTGAACAGGCACGCGCCCTGATTGGCACGGTGCAGCATGTGAACAGCGTCTACACCACGGCCGGTGGTGGCAGCGTGGGCACCGACCCCTTCATGGGCGGCGCCAGCACCGAGGTGCGCAAGGCCACGCTGACGGTGTTGCTGGCCGAGCGGGGCAAACGCCCCGTCAAGCAGGTGGTGGAAAGCCAGATGCGCACGGCGCTGTCCGAACTGCCGGGCGCGCGCTTCAAGGTCGGCTTGGGCGGCTCGGGCGAGAAGTACATGCTGGCCCTGAAGGGCGAAGACCCCGTGGCCCTGGCCCAGGCGGCGGCGGCCGTGGAGAAGGACCTGCGCAAGATCCCCGGCCTGGGCAATATTTCATCGAGCGCCAGCCTGACACGCTCCGAGGTCGCCATCCACCCGGACTTTGCCCGCGCCGCCGACCTGGGTGTCACCAGCGCCGCCATTGCGGAGACGCTGCGCATCGCCACCGTGGGTGACTACGAAACGGCGTTACCGAAGCTCAACCTGAGCCAGCGCCAGGTGCCCATCGTCGTCAAGCTGGCCACCGATGCCCGCCAGGACCTGGACCTGCTGGGCCGCCTGATGGTGCCCGGCGTCAAGGGCCCGGTCATGCTGAGCCAGGTGGCCACGTTTGAAATGTCCAGCGGGCCGGCGATGGTCAGCCGCCTGAACCGCGTGCGCAACGTCAACTTCGAGGTGGAGTTGTCCGGCGTGCCGCTGGGCGAGGTGACCGATGCTGTGGCCAAGCTGCCCTCCATCGTCAACCTGCCGGCCGGCGTGCAGCAGCTGGAGATTGGCGATGCCGAAGTGCAGGGAGAAATGGTGGCCGGCTTTGGCATGGCCATGATGACCGGCGTGCTGTGTATCTACATCGTGCTGGTGCTGCTGTTCAAGGACTTCCTGCACCCGATCTCGATCCTGCCGTCCGTGATCCTGTCCTTTGGTGGCGCCTTCATTGGCCTCCTGGTCAGCGGCAAGATGCTGTCCATGCCGTCCTTCATCGGCCTGGTCATGCTGATTGGCGTGTCGACCAAGAACTCCATCCTGCTGGTGGACTACGCCATCATGGCCCGCCGCGACCACGGACTGAACCGCTTCGAGGCGCTGATTGACGCCTGCCACAAGCGTTCACGCCCCATCATCATGACCACCATTGCCATGGTGGCAGGCATGCTGCCGCTGGTGCTGGGCCTGGGCAATGCCGACAACAGCTTCCGCGCACCGATGGCGGCGGCCGTGATCGGCGGCCTGATCACCTCCACCATCCTGAGCCTGCTGGTGACGCCGAGCTTTTTCTCCATCGTGGACGACATCGAACACTTTGTGGGGCGCGGCAGGGCGTGGGTGATGGAACGGATGCAGCGCAAGATACCCAAGAGGGCTTGATTCAGGGCCAAATCAAGCCCTGGCCCTCGCGGGTATTGCGTAAGCCGCTACTGAAAACGTAGCGGCTTTTTTTATTGACTTGAATCTTTCGAAGCTCCGTCTCCCACTTCCTGTTGGTACGTGGCCCAAGCCCGCTCCACCAGTTCGCGCATGCCTTGGTCCTCGGGGATGGGGTGGATTTCGAGGTCTTTGAGGGTGGCTTCGTAAATGGTGCGCCCTCCGTATTCGGGAGCACGCAAGGCTGCGGAAAAGTCGGCCTCGGCCTGCACAGACCGCCCCAACAGGTAGTGCACATAGGCACGGTTGCCGAGGTACATGCCATCCTCCACCCCACATTCATGTCGAATACCAAGGCTTTGAGGCGCTGGTGAATATTGCCAGTGGCGAAGTCTCCGAGGGAGAGCTTCCGCGCAAGGTGGCCGCCATCGTCAGGGAATGGTGTCTGGTACACCAGACCGAGTTGCAGGACAATTGGCAACGCGCCCAGCGCTTTGAGCCGCTGGACCGCATTCAAGGAGCTGACCGTGATTAAAGTGCTGAACGCCCGCCAGACTGCACCTTTCATGCTGGAGATTGATTTCTCGGATCACACACAAGGTGTGTTTGACGCAAACGCTTACCTGGCAGATCGCGCAGGGCCGCTGCTGGAAAAACTTCGCGATCCTGCGTACTTTCAACGCTTTTTCATCGACGCTGGAGCATTGTGCTGGCCCAACGGACTGGAGCTTTCTCCAGCCAAGGTTCATTCGCTTACCGTCCTCCAGCTTGCCGCTTGAAAGCACCAAGATGCGTAGTGATTACATAAAAGAGGGGGTGGCGCATGTTTGAATTTCTCCATCGTGGTCGGGCCAAGGCCGACAGGGCCGACCACGGCCCGTCGACCATGCCCCAGACGGTGCAGACCAACGCCACACAGCGCGACATGGCCCGCCTCACCCTGCACCACATCCTCAAGCACCACGGCATTCCGGCGCACTGGATTGCCGGCGAGCTGGTGCCGATCCACATTCCCGGTCAGGGCGATGCATCCCTGCTGCAGCTGGAGATCTTGCACTGGCACGACAGTCTGGTGCTGCACGCCCCGGCGCTGCAACAGGAGCTGCTGGCGGGCCTGCGTCGTTTTGATCCGGCAACCAGCGGGACACACTACCTATTCAGCTGGAAGTTTTCACCCGACTGTGGCTGCCCGCATACCCAGTTGCCCGAGCCCGGTTTCTGGAATGCACCGGCAGCCACCGTCGCAGCCGTGGTCAGCCCGGCGCCGGCGCCGACCGCTGCCAGCATCCCGTTCGACCTGCCGATTGGCGATCACGATGACGATGACGACCACGGTTTTGCGCCGACGCAGATCCACGACATGCGGGATTAGCGCCCCAAGAAAGCTATCTATTCAATAGCAGCTTAAGCAATATCCACGAGGGCTAGAGACCGATTTAGCTCTTGGCCATTGCCGCTACGACCTCGTTGGCGGTGCGAAAGGCTTCCACGGCCGTGGGCACGCCGCAGTAGATGGAGGCGTGCAACAGCACCTCCTGCAGTTCCTCCACCGTGGCGCCATTGTTCAGCGCACCACGCACGTGGCCCTTGAGTTCGTTCTGCTTGCCCAAGGCGGTGAGCATCGCCACGGTGATCAGGCTGCGGGTCTTTAGGTCCAGCCCCGGGCGCTGCCAGACATCGCCCCAGGCAGCACGGTTGATGTGATCCTGAATCGGCTGGGTGAAGGGCGTGGTGTTGGCAATGGCCGTGGCCACGAAGTCTTCACCCATGACCTGCTTGCGGGTGGCCAGGCCGGCCTCGTACTGGGAATCCATGGCGGGGTCTCCAAAAAAAGACCCCGAGCATAGCGCCCCCGCCGACGGCCGACTCCTGTTTAGGGCAGGTCGAAGCGATCCAGGTGCATGACCTTGGCCCAGGCGGCCACAAAGTCGTGCACAAATTTGGCCTGGGCGTCACTGGCGGCATAGACCTCGGCCAGCGCCCGCAGTTGCGAGTTGGAGCCAAACACAAGGTCCACCACCGTGCCGGTCCACTTCAGGTCACCGGTCCTGCGGTCGCGCCCTTCCAGCACGCCCGATGTCGCCGATTTTTGCCACTGCGTGCCCATGTCGAGCAGGTTCACGAAGAAGTCGTTGCTGAGTGTTCCGGGCCGCTTGGTGAAGACGCCGTGCTGTGCCCCACCCGCGTTGGCATCGAGCGCGCGCAGGCCGCCGATGAGCACCGTCATCTCGGGCGCGGTCAATGTCAGCAACTGTGCCTTGTCCACCAGCAACTCGGCTGCCGCGGCCTCCAGGCCAGAGCGGGCGTAGTTGCGAAAACCATCGGCCTGCGGCTCCAGCACGGCGAACGATTCCACGTCGGTCTGCGCCTGCGCGGCATCCACGCGCCCCGGCGTGAACGGCACGGTGACCGCCACGCCGGCCTCTTGGGCAGCGGTCTCCACGGCGGCACTGCCGCCCAACACGATCAGGTCGGCCAGCGAGACCTTTTTGCCACCGGTCTGCGCGCCATTGAACTGCTGCTGGATGCCCTCCAGCGTTGCCAGCACCTGTGCCAGATCGGCGGGCTGGTTGGCCGCCCAGTCCTTTTGCGGGGCCAGGCGGATGCGTGCGCCGTTGGCGCCGCCACGCTTGTCGCTGCCGCGGAAGGTGGAGGCCGAAGCCCAGGCTGTGCGCACCAGTTGCGCCGGGGACAGCCCACTGGCCAGCAACTGCGCCTTCAGCGCGGCAATGTCCTGCGCGTTGACCACCGAGTGGTCCACGGCGGGAACCGGGTCCTGCCAGATCAGCACCTCCTGTGGCACCAGCTTGCCCAGGTAGCGGGCGCGGGGCCCCATGTCGCGATGGGTGAGCTTGAACCAGGCACGGGCAAAGGCGTCGGCAAACGCGGCCGGGTCCTGGTGGAAGCGGCGGGCAATCTTCTCAAAGGCCGGGTCCATGCGCAGCGACAGGTCGGCCGTGGTCATCATCGGCGGGTGCTTCTTCGTGGGATCGTGCGCGTCGGGGATCAGGTGTTCGGGCTTGACGTTCCTGGGCACCCACTGGTGGGCGCCGGCCGGGCTCTTGGTCAGCTCCCATTCGTAGCCGAACAGCATGTCGAAGTAGCCGTTGTCCCAGGTCGTGGGGTTGAGCTTCCAGGCGCCTTCGATGCCGCTGGAGGTGGTGTGCACACCCTTGCCCGAACCGAAGGCATTGATCCAGCCCAGGCCCTGCGCCTCGATGGGAGCGCCTTCGGGCTCGGGGCCGACCAGCTTGGCGTCACCCGCGCCATGGGCCTTGCCAAAGGTGTGGCCACCGGCCACCAGCGCCACGGTCTCCTCGTCGTTCATGGCCATGCGGGCAAAGGTTTCGCGCACGTCGAGCCCCGACGCCACCGGATCGGGGTTGCCGTTGGGGCCTTCGGGGTTCACATAGATCAGGCCCATCTGCACGGCAGCCAGCGGGTTTTCCAGGGTGCGCCCGCCGCTGTAGCGCTGGTCGCCCAGCCAGGTGGTCTCCTGGCCCCAGTAAATGTCTTCCTCGGGCTCCCAGATATCGGCACGGCCACCGGCAAAGCCAAAGGTCTTGAAGCCCATGGATTCCAGCGCCACGTTACCGGCCAGAATGATCAGGTCGGCCCAGGAGAGTTTTTGCCCGTATTTCTGCTTGATGGGCCACAGCAGGCGGCGCGCCTTGTCCAGGTTGACGTTGTCGGGCCAGCTGTTGAGCGGTGCAAAGCGCTGGTTGCCGGTGCCGGCTCCGCCACGGCCGTCATGGATGCGGTAGGTGCCGGCACTGTGCCACGCCATGCGAATGAAGAGGCCACCGTAGTGACCCCAGTCGGCGGGCCACCAGTCCTGCGAATCGGTCATCAGCGTGTGCAGATCCTTGACCACCGCATCCAGATCCAGCGTCTTGAAGGCCTCGGCATAGTTGAAGTCCGGGTCCAGCGGATCGGATTGGGCCGAGTGCTGGTGCAGGATGCCCAGCTTGAGCTGATTGGGCCACCAATCGGCATTGCCGGGGGCGCCGCGGGCAACGGTGTTCTTGCGGGTACCGCCCGAGAACGGGCATTGGGCTTCAGCAGTCATGGGGCTTGCTCCTTGGTTCATATGCAATAAACTGACCGGGCCAGTGTAAGTTTCAGTTGCCTATCCATCCAGTTTGTTTTATCAATTCCTTCTATAGAGCAGTCCAATGTCCAGCACCACACTCCGCTACCCCCTGCCCGACCTCAACACCCTGCCCGCCGACCTGCAGGCCAAAATCCTGGAGGTGCAGGAGAAATCCGGCTTTGTACCCAACGTCTTTCTGGCGTTGGCGCGCCGCCCGGCCGAATGGCGCGCCTTCTTTGCCTACCACGACGCGCTGATGGTGCCGGATTCGGCGGGTCGCACCAGCGGCCTGACCAAGGGTGATCGCGAGATGATCGTCACCACCACCAGCGCGGCCAACAGTTGCCTGTATTGCGTGGTGGCACATGGCGCCATCCTGCGCATCTACGAGAAGAAACCGCTGGTGGCCGACCAGGTGGCGGTGAACTACCGCAAGGCCGACATCACGCCACGCCAGCGCGCCATGCTGGACTTTGCGATGAAGGTCTGCCTGCAATCCGCCGAACTGGAAGAAAGCGACTTCACTGCCCTGCACGCGCATGGCTTCAGCGATGAGGACATCTGGGACATCGGCGCCATCACCGCGTTCTTTGGCCTGTCCAACCGCATAGCCAACATGTCAGGCATGCTGCCCAACCCTGAGTTCTATCTGATGGGCCGCGTGCCCAAGCAAAAGTAAGTCGCACGCCATGGCGCTGTCTGCGGCGGTAAGGCGAGCCTGGCTGGCCTACGCGGCCGCGCTGTGGCTGGCCGCTTGCACGACGCCCACCACCGCGCCACCCCTGCCTGAGGCCGCCAGCGGCTGGATGGCCAAGCCCGGCTGGGCCACCCACACCTATGCCGTGGCCGCTGCCAACCCGCTGGCCACACAGGCCGGCCTGCAAATGGTGCAGCAGGGCGGCAGCGCGGTGGATGCCGCCATTGCCGTGCAAATGGTGTTGGCGCTGGTGGAGCCCCAAAGTAGTGGCATCGGCGGCGGCGCCTTCCTACTGCACTTTGACGGCCAGCACACCCAGGCCTATGACGGGCGCGAGACGGCACCCGCCGGTGCCACGCCGGCCCTGTTTCTGGGGCCGGACGGCATACCCCTGCCGTTCAAGGACGTCGTGGTGGGCGGCCGCTCGGTCGGCGTGCCCGGCACCGTGGCCATGCTGGCGCTGGCCCACCAGCAACACGGGCGCCTGCCCTGGGCACAGTTGTTCACGCCCGCCATCCGGCTTGCCAACGAGGGCTTTGCCATCAGCCCGCGCATGGCGACACTGCTGGCCAGTGAACAGGCGCTAAAAGATGACCCGGTGGCAGCCACCTATTTCTACGACCCGCAGGGCCGGCCCTGGCCCGCGGGTCATGTGCTGCGCAACCCGGAACTGGCAGCCGTGCTGCGGCGGATTGCCACCGAGGGGCCGGACGCGCTGATGCGCGGGGACGTCGCCCGCGCCATTGCAGCCAAGGTGCAACGGCACCCGACCAACCCCGGCAGCTTGACCGTACAGGATATGGCCGCCTACGCCGCCGTGGTGCGCGAGCCGCTGTGCTTTGACTACCGCGCAGCCACCCAACGCGGCTACCGCCTGTGCGGCATGCCGCCGCCCAGCTCCGGCACGCTGGCCATTGGCCAGATCCTGGGTCTGCTGAACCACACACCGGCCGCTACCCTGCCGCTGGAGAACGGCCTGCCCTCCAGCGACTGGCTGCACCTCTATACCGAGGCATCGCGCCTGGCCTTTGCCGACCGCGCGCAGTATGTGGCCGACCCGGCCTTTGTGCAGCCACCGGCCGGCAACTGGACGAGCCTGCTGGCGCCTGATTACCTCGCACAACGCGCCAGGCTGATCGACACCAGCCCCCACAGCAAGGCCATGCCCGCCGCGCCCGCTGGCCAGCCCGGCTCGGCGAAGCTCAGCTACGCACCCATGCCGCAGCAGCCGGAGTACGGCACCTCGCACATCTCGGTGGTCGATGCGTATGGCAACGCGCTGGCCATGACCACCACCATCGAAGACGGCTGGGGTTCGCGCCTGATGGTGAACCGCGGCGTGGGCCTGTCGGGTGGTTTCCTGTTGAACAACGAGCTGACAGACTTCAGCTTCAGCCCCACGGACACCAGTGGCCGCCCCATCGCCAACCGCGTGGAGCCCGGCAAGCGGCCGCGCTCCAGCATGTCACCCACGCTGGTGTTCGACAAGGCCACTGGCCAACTGGTGCTGAGCGCCGGCAGCCCGGGCGGCGTACTGATCATCCACTTCGCGGCCAAGACGCTGTATGGTGTGCTGAACTGGAATCTGAACGCCCAGCAGGCAATCGATCTGCCCAACTTCGGCCCACTGGACGGCTCGCTGCTGATGGAGGCCAAGCGTTTTGCGCCCGCTACGCTGCAAGCCCTGCGCGAGCGCGGCCACTCGGTCGTGGAGACGCCCATGCCCAGTGGGCTACAGGCGATCCAGCGCACGTCAGGCGGCTACTTTGGCGGAGCCGACCCGCGCCGCGAAGGGGTGGTGCTGGGGGATTAAGGGCTACCACCACGGGTAGAACGGCGGCATGTCGGTCGACGTCTTGCCCTGGAACTCGGCGCTGCGCTTCTCCAGAAAGGCCTTGACGCCCTCCTTGCCGTCACCGACGCTGGTGTAGAACATGGCCAGCGAGTCCACCTGGTGGGCGGCCAGCGGGTGTGGCTGGGCGGAGTTGCGGTACAGCATCTGGCGCGCCAGCGCCGTGGCCACGGGCGAACGCTTGTCGGTCATGCGGTGGGCCAGCTTGTGAGCCTCGGCCAGCAACTGGTCGTGCGGCACGATGGCCTTGATCAGGCCGCCACGCAGAGCTTCTTCGGGCTCCAGAATGTCGGCGGTGTAGACCCACTCCAGCGCCTGCGAGATGCCGACGATGCGCGGCAGAAACCAACTGGAGCAGGCCTCGGGCACGATGCCAATGCGACCAAACACAAAGCCGATGCGCGCCTTGTCCGATGCCAGACGCACGTCCATGGGCAGGGTCATGGTGGCGCCAATGCCGACTGCCGCGCCGTTGATCGCGCCAATGACCGGCTTGGTGCAGTCGTACACCGCCAGCGAGATCATGCCGCCGGTGTCGCGCACACCCTGGATGATGTCCGGGTCTTCCATGCGCTGCTGCATGTCGTCCAGGGTGGGCTGCAGGTCTTCGTTCAGGCCGAACACATTGCCGGGCCGGCTCAGATCCATGCCGGCGCAAAAGGCCTTGCCGGCGCCGGTAACGACAATGGCGCGCACGGCGTCATTGGCGCTGGCCGAGCGGTAGAAGTCGACCAGCTCATGGGCCATGTCGACCGTGAAGGAATTCATCTGTTCGGGACGGTTCAGGGTCAGCGTCAGAATGCCGTCGTCAAGCTGGGTGGAAAGCGTGGTGTAGTTCATGGCACCAGTTTAGGCGGCTGGCCAAACGGCTGGTGCAGCAAAGGTGACATCCAACGCCCATCCAACACCGGGCGCCACCTTCCTACAATCCCTGCATGGCCATCCCCCAAAGTTTTCTGCAGGAACTGCTCGCCCGCGCCGACGTGGTGGAGATCGTGGGCCGCTATGTGCAGCTCAAGAAGGGCGGCGCCAACTTCATGGGTCTGTGCCCGTTCCATGGAGAGAAATCACCGTCGTTCTCGGTCAGCCCGACCAAGCAGTTCTACCATTGCTTTGGCTGCGGCAAGAACGGCAACGCCATCAGCTTCCTGATGGACCACGCCGGCATGACCTTCATTGAGGCGGTCAAGGACCTGGCCCAGCAATATGGCATGCAGATCCCCGAGGACGAGGCTTCGCCCGAGGACCGGGCCCGTGCCCAGGAGCAAAAGCAAAAGCAAACGACCCTGACCGACGTGCTGGAGAAGGCTGGCGAGGCCTACCGCAAGCACCTCAAGGAGTCCCCGCGCGCCATCGCCTATTTCAAGGGGCGTGGCCTGTCGGGCCAGATCGCCAAACAGTTTGGCCTGGGCTACGCGCCCGAGGGCTGGCGCAGCCTAGCCAGCGTATTCCCGCATTACGATGACCCACTGCTGGTCGAGAGTGGTTTGGTGATATCGAACGCTGAAGAAGGCAGCACCGAGGAAAAGCGCTACGACCGCTTCCGCGACCGGGTGATGTTTCCCATCCGCAATATCAAGGGCGAGTGCATTGGCTTTGGCGGGCGCGTGCTGGGCGACGACAAACCCAAATACCTGAACTCGCCCGAGACACCGGTGTTCAGCAAGGGCCGCGAGCTCTACGGCCTGTTCGAGGCGCGCAACGCACTGCGCGAACACGGCTATGTGCTGGTGACCGAGGGCTATATGGACGTGGTAGCGCTGGCGCAGCTGGGCTTTCCGAATGCGGTGGCCACGCTGGGCACGGCCTGCACCGCCGACCATGTGCACAAGCTGTTCCGCTTCACCGATTCGGTGGTATTCAGCTTTGACGGCGACAGCGCCGGCCGCCGTGCCGCGCGCAAGGCGCTGGACGCAGCCCTGCCCTACGCCACCGATGTGCGCTCCACCAAGTTCCTGTTCCTGCCCGACGAACACGACCCCGACAGCTTTATCCGCGCCCATGGCCAAGAGGCCTTTGCCCAGTATGTGAGCGAGGCCACACCGCTGTCGCGCTTTCTGCTGGAGGCCGCACAAGAAGGCTGTGATCTCGATACGGCCGAGGGCCGCGCCCATATGTCCAGCAACGCCAAGCAGCTGTGGAACCTGCTGCCTGAGGGCGCCCTGAAGCTGCAGTTGCTGGGCGAGATCGCTGCCCAGGTGCAAATCGACAGCCAGAAACTGGGTGACTTATGGGCCCATGCCGGCCCCAGAGGCCACAACCAGGACCAGGGCCATGCATCGTCCGCCGGACCGCACGGTGAATGGCGACCGGAGGATTTCAGCGACTACGCCGCCGCCGGCACCTGGAGCCATCCGCTGGACGGCAAGGACCCGGACGCCTGGAAGACCAAACGCAAATGGAACAACAACCCTCGTCCGTTTCGCCCACCGTTGCGCGGCCCGCTGGCCACGCGCGCCGACCACGCCACCCGCATCCTGCTGGGCCACAGCGAGTTGTGGGAGGGGCTATCGAACGAAGACCATGCCCTGCTGTGCGAGTTGCCGGCGCCACATGGTCCGCTGATGGCCTGGCTGGAGGCGCAATTGCACGAGCACGGCCCACTGGCCTGGGGCGCACTGCGTGACGAACTGCGCGGTCACGATGCCGAAGACCTGGCGCTGCGCCTGATGGCCGATCCCACCGTCGTGGCCGGGATCTCGGGCGATGCCGCCGGCGAATCCGCACCCGAACTGCGTGACCTGCTCAACCGGATGTTGATCGACCGCATCAAGGAGCAGGAGACGCAGGCGATTGCCGACGCCACCAGCGACCCTGCGGCCTTGGGACGTTACCGCGAACTGTACGCACGACGCCAGCAAATCGAACTCGCTATCCGCCCGGCCGCCTGATATTCGGTACTCGGCGCCGACGCGCCTCTGGAATTTGAGGAAATCCGCGTTATACTACTCGGTTGTTTCGGCAAGAGCGACAGCAGCACCTCCGGGCCAGGCCAAGCGTTGACAAGATCACAACCGGCCACCTCACCGCAAGGACTGCATTCCAAATGTTCGCCCTCCCATCTTGCCAGCATGGGGAATACACAAGGGGATGACCCTTTCTGCATTCTCTGCCATGCCAACTGCGCCCGCGCTCCGCGGTGTAGACGGCACCCGTTCTGTCCGCCCGTTTTTTGATGATCTGAGGTTGTCGCATGCCTGCTCAAAAATCTGCCAAAGCTGTTCAGCCCCCGTCCAAGTCCGATAAGAAAGCCAAGCCCGTGCCCGCATCGAAACCTCCCGTCACCAAGTCCAAGGCCCAACTCCTGAAGGAATCGGCGGACGCTCTGCTGAACACCGCAAGCGCGACTGCCAAGAAGAAGCCCGGTCGCCCGCCCAAGGCGGCAGCGGCCGAGTCCAGCGCACCCGCCAAGACCGGCGCCAAGCGCGGCCGCAAGCCCAAGAATGCCGCAGCCGAGACCAGCGGTGACGATCTGGATATGTCCGACATTGAGGCGGATCTGGCCGGCGAACCGGAGGTCGCCAGCCCGGCAGGCGAAAAGGTCAAGCCCCTGCGCATGAAGATCAGCAAGGCCAAGGAACGGGCCTTGATGAAGGAATTCGGTCTGGACGAAACCGTCCTGTCGGAAGAAGACATTGCGAAACGCCGCCAGCGCCTCAAGGCGCTGATTACCCTGGGCAAGACCCGCGGCTACCTCACGCACGGTGAAATTTCCGACCACCTGCCCGACAAGCTGGTCGATGCCGAAACGCTGGAAGTCGTGATCTCCATGCTGAACGACATGGGCGTGGCCGTGTACGAACAGACACCGGACGCCGAAACCCTGTTGCTCAACAACAATGTGTCCACCGCGGCCACCGCGGAAGAGGCTGAAGAGGAAGCCGAAGCCGCACTGTCCACCGTGGACAGTGAATTCGGCCGCACCACCGACCCGGTTCGCATGTACATGCGCGAGATGGGCACGGTCGAGCTGCTGACCCGCGAGGGCGAGATCGAGATTGCCAAGCGCATCGAAGGCGGCCTGATGGCCATGATGGAGGCAATCTCCGCATCGCCCGCCACCATCGCCGAAATCCTGCGCCTGGGCGAGGACATCCGTGAAGGCAAGGTCGTCATCACCACCATCGTCGACGGCTTCTCCAACCCCAACGAGGCCGACGACTATGTGGCCGAAGAAGACTTCGACGAGTTCGATGCCGATGACGACGACGACGGCAAGGGCGGCTCCAAGGCGCTGACCAAGAAGCTGGAAGAGCTGAAGAAGGAAGCGCTGTCCCGCTTCGACCGCCTGCGTGAACTCTTTGAGAAAGTACACAAGATCTACGACAAGGAAGGCTACGGCACACCACATTACGTCACTGCACAAAAGGCGCTGAGCGAAGAGCTGATGTCCATCCGCTTCACCGCCAAGGCGATCGAGAAGCTGTGCGACATGGTGCGTGGCCAGGTCGATGACATCCGCAAGAAAGAGCGCGAACTGCGCCGCATCATCGTAGACAAGTGCGGTTACCCGCAGGAGCAGTTCATTGCCGAATTCAGCGGCCGTGACAAGAATGGCAACCGCGTGGCCAGCCAGTTGCTGAACCTGAAGTGGATCGAAAAACAGGCTGCTTCGGGCAAGTCCTGGAGCGCGGTCATGGGTCGCAACATCCCGCCGGTGCAGGACCTGCAGCAAAAGCTGACCGACCTGCAAGCCCGCGTCGTCGTGCCCCTGGACCAGTTGAAGGACATCAACAAACGCATGAACGCTGGCGAATACGCGTCGCGCGCGGCCAAGAAGGAAATGATCGAGGCCAACCTGCGCCTGGTGATTTCCATCGCCAAGAAGTACACCAACCGCGGCCTGCAGTTCCTGGACCTGATCCAGGAAGGCAACATCGGCCTGATGAAGGCCGTGGACAAGTTCGAATACCGCCGCGGCTACAAGTTCTCGACCTACGCCACCTGGTGGATTCGCCAGGCCATCACCCGCTCCATCGCGGATCAGGCACGCACCATCCGGATTCCGGTGCACATGATCGAGACCATCAACAAGATGAACCGCATCAGCCGTCAGCACCTGCAGGAGTTTGGCTTTGAGCCCGATGCTTCCGTGCTGGCCGAGCGCATGGAGATTCCGGAAGACAAGATCCGCAAGATCATGAAGATCGCCAAGGAGCCGATCTCCATGGAAACACCGATCGGTGATGATGACGACAGCCACCTGGGCGACTTTATCGAGGACGCTGCCAACACGGCGCCCATGGAAGCCGCGATGCAGGCCGGTCTGCGCGATGTCGTCAAGGACATCCTGGACAGCCTGACCCCGCGCGAAGCCAAGGTGCTGCGCATGCGCTTCGGTATCGAGATGACCTCCGACCACACGCTGGAAGAAGTCGGCAAGCAGTTCGACGTGACGCGCGAGCGCATCCGCCAGATCGAAGCCAAGGCGCTGCGCAAGCTCAAGCACCCCAGCCGTTCCGACAAGCTGCGCAGCTTCACCGACAACCTGTAAGCCCGCGCACCCATGGCAAATGACCGCCCCTACAAGCTGGCCGGCGTCATGGGGTGGCCGGTGGCGCACTCGCGCTCACCGGTCATCCACAACCACTGGATCGCCCAACACGGTCTGAACGGCGCCTACGTACTGCTGCCGGTGCAACCCGACAACTTGGCACAGGCGCTGCGCGCCCTGCCCGTGCTGGGCTTTGCCGGCTGCAATCTGACCATTCCGCACAAGGTCGAAGCCCTGAAACTCGTAGACCGGATCGAACCCCTGGCGGCACGCATCGGCGCGGTCAACACCATCGTGGTCGAGGCCGACGGCTCGCTGACTGGCCGCAACACGGATGGTTTTGGCTACATCCAGAGCCTGCTGGAGACGCAACCAGCCTGGCGCGCCGCCCACGGCCCGGTCGTGGTCGTGGGCGCCGGTGGCGCGTCGCGTGCCGTCATCGTCAGCCTCATGGACCAGGGCGCGCGCGACATCCGCCTGACCAACCGCAGTGGGGACAAGGCGCACAACATGGCGCAGGAGTTTGGCGGACCGGTGCGCGCCGTGCCGTGGGAAGATCGCCACGCGGCGCTGGACGGTGCAGCCCTGTTGGTCAACACCACCAACCAGGGCATGCATGGTGAGCCGGAGCTGGACCTGCGTCTGGACCTGTTGCCCGTGGACGCGCTGGTGTCGGACATCATTTACGTGCCGATGGAAACGCCGCTGCTGGCAGCGGCCCGGCAGCGTGGCAACACGACCGTGAACGGGCTCGGCATGCTGCTGCACCAGGCACGCCCGGCCTTTGAAGCCTGGTTTGGCGTGCTGCCGCACGTCACGCCGGCACTGCGCAGCCAGGTGGAAGCGACGCTTTAGCGCGGCGTCTTGGTGGTCCGCTCCAGAACAAAGGCGAACGCGAACTGCAGCACCTCGTCCATCGAAACCTCTATCGCGTGGCGCTCCTGCTCGGAGAGGTAGAACATCATGTCCACATCGTGACGCACATAGCGGGCTGGCAGCCGGTTCAGCGCCACACAGGCCACGTCGCCCAGCATATCGGATGTGAACTCAGGGTGTGCCTCGGAGCGGCGGGCGACCTCTTCAAAAACAAGGCGCTCGAAGTAGTTGTGAACCTGTTCAAAGTTAAAAACCATGGAAGTCTCCAAAACACAGAGGCCAATGGACTGGCCTTCGTGCAACCTTAGCATCTCCACCGCCGCCTGACAAGCAAGCGGCACCTGTGGTCATCAGCTATGAAACTTGTAGCATGGTGAAAACTGCGATATAGTTTCGCTTGATGTAATATGCCGTGCGCGGAATCCCGCTGGCGGCGAGTGGGGACTAGCAGTTGGTCGTCCAAAAAACCGAATCGAGGAGAGGTAATCAATGAGTTCGAAAGAATCGGTCGCCATCGGCCAGTTGCTGAGTCTGCTGGAGTCCCGCTATGCCATGCGCGTGCTGTGGGCATTGCGCGATGGTCACGCGCAGACGTTTCGTCTGCTGCAGGACAGCGTGGGCAGCATCACCCCCAACACCCTGAACACCCGTATCAAGGAATTGCGGGAGGCCGGCCTGATGACCCATGGCAGCGATGGCTATGCCGTGACCTCCACTGGAGCCGATTTACTCAAACGCCTGGGTGATTTGCAGGCGTTTGCTGGAAAATGGGCCAGCAGCCAGGCCAAAAAGGCCAGCTGAGTCCGGTTGCAGCGGCCATTTGGCCCACACAACGAGACAGGCATGGCCTGTCTTTTTTTTGTCTGCGGCATAATTCCTCCCTTTGTCGGCGGGTTCACCCCCCACCTGCAACCACGTTGGACGCCTCCCCCTTAACGGGCGCCATACGCCACCCCATTCAAAAAAGGACACTCCATGAACACCACCCCGACCGGCCTGCAGTATGAAGACACCACAGAAGGAACCGGAGCGGTCGCCGCCAAGGGCCAAAGCGTGACCGTGCACTACACGGGCTGGCTCTACAACAACGGCACCCAGGGAGCCAAGTTTGACTCCAGCAAGGACCGCAACGACCCCTTCGTGTTTCACCTGGGCGCCGGCATGGTGATCCGTGGCTGGGACGAAGGCGTGGCCGGCATGAAGGTCGGTGGTGCCCGCACCCTGATCATTCCGGCCGAACTGGGCTACGGCGCCCGCGGCGCCGGTGGTGTGATCCCACCCAACGCCACGCTCAAGTTCGACGTCGAACTGCTAGGCACTTCGGGTTGATCTTCATCAAACAAACCCCGGTGGCGCCTGAAATGGCCCATACGCCCCCCTTGAATTGCATGGATGCGCCCCCACAACTGGGCACATCCGTTTGAACCAGAAGTCTGCACTTCACTTAACCGCATGTCCGACAAGCCCTCTACCACCCCAACCGACGCCCTCGACGCGGCCTACCAAAGCACCGATGACATGAATGCATCTCCCCCGGTTTCCGACGCCGATTCGCTGGCTCAGGTGCAGGCCGATCTGGCCGCCTTGCAAGCCAAGAGCACCGATCTGGCCGACCAGTACCTGCGTGCCAAGGCCGACGCCGAGAACGCCCGCCGCCGTGCCGAGGATGAAATCACCAAGGCCCGCAAGTTTGCGGTCGAAGGCTTTGCTGAAAGCCTGCTGCCCGTAGCCGACAGCCTGGAAGCCGGTCTGGTGATCAAGGACGCCACCGCCGAGCAAATCCGCGAAGGTGCCCAGGCCACGCTGCGCCAGTTGGTCGCCGCACTGGAGCGCAACAAGGTTGTTGCCATTGCACCGGCACCGGGCACCAGGTTCGATCCACACCAGCACCAGGCCATCAGCGTGGTGCCTTCGGAGCAGGAAGCCAACACCGTGGTCGACCTGCTGCAAAAGGGCTACTCCATTGCGGACCGCGTACTGCGCCCCGCGCTGGTCACCGTTTCAGCACCGAAATGAAAAAAGGCTGCCAGAAAAACGCAGCCAAAAACCCTACGCGGGACTTGAAAATCGCTATACCGGCTTCAAGTGATCCCCATCTGAATTTTGAATCCAATTAGGAGAAAACCATGGGAAGAATTATCGGCATTGACCTCGGCACCACCAATTCGTGCGTTGCCATCATGGAAGGCAACACCGCCAAGGTGATCGAGAACGCCGAAGGCGCGCGCACCACGCCTTCCATCATCGCCTACCAGGAAGACGGCGAAGTGCTGGTTGGCGCATCGGCCAAGCGCCAGTCCGTCACCAACCCCAAGAACACCCTCTATGCAGTCAAACGCCTGATCGGTCGCAAGTTCACCGAGAAGGAAGTGCAAAAGGACATCGACCTGATGCCCTACAAGATTGCCGCCGCCGACAACGGCGACGCATGGGTGGAAGTCCGTGGCAACCGCATGGCACCCCAGCAGGTCAGCGCCGACATTCTGCGCAAGATGAAGAAGACCGCCGAAGACTACCTCGGCGAAGAAGTGACCGAAGCCGTGATCACGGTGCCCGCCTACTTCAATGACGCACAGCGCCAGGCCACCAAGGACGCCGGGCGCATTGCCGGTCTGGATGTCAAGCGCATCATCAACGAACCCACCGCCGCGGCCCTGGCCTTTGGCCTGGACAAGAACGAAAAGGGCGACCGCAAGATTGCCGTCTATGATCTGGGTGGTGGCACGTTCGACGTATCCATCATCGAAATCGCCGACGTTGACGGTGAAAAACAGTTCGAAGTGCTGTCCACCAACGGCGACACCTTCCTGGGTGGTGAAGACTTTGACCAACGCATCATTGACTTCATCATTGCCGAGTTCAAGAAAGAACAGGGCGTGGACCTGGGCAAGGACGTGCTGGCCCTGCAACGCCTGAAGGAAGCCGCTGAAAAGGCCAAGATCGAGCTGTCCAGCAGCGCCCAGACCGACATCAACCTGCCCTACGTGACAGCCGATGCCTCCGGCCCCAAACACCTGAACATCAAGCTGACCCGCGCCAAGCTGGAAAGCCTGGTCGAAGAGCTGATCGAGCGCACCATTGCCCCGATCCGCACCGCGCTGAAGGACGCAGGCGTAACCGCCTCCGACATCCATGACGTGATTTTGGTCGGCGGCATGACACGTATGCCCAAGGTGCAGGAAAAGGTCAAGGAGCTGTTCGGCAAAGAGCCGCGCAAGGACGTGAACCCCGATGAAGCCGTGGCCGTGGGCGCCGCGATCCAGGGCCAGGTGCTCTCCGGTGACCGCAAGGACGTGCTGCTTCTGGACGTGACGCCTCTGAGCCTGGGCATTGAGACCATGGGCGGTGTCATGACCAAGATGATCACCAAGAACACGACGATCCCGACCAAGTTCGCACAGACCTTCTCGACCGCTGAAGACAACCAACCGGCCGTGACGATCAAGGTGTTCCAGGGTGAGCGCGACATTGCTGCCGGCAACAAGATGCTGGGCGAGTTCAACCTGGAAGGCATTCCACCCGCAGCCCGCGGCACACCGCAGATCGAAGTATCGTTCGACATCGACGCCAACGGTATCCTGCACGTCGGCGCCAAGGACAAGGGCACCGGCAAGGAAAACAAGATCACCATCAAGGCCAACTCCGGTCTGTCCGAAGCCGAGATCCAGCAGATGGTCAAGGACGCCGAACTGAATGCTGCCGACGACAAGCGCAAGCTCGAACTGGTGCAATCCAAGAACCAGGCCGACTCCAGCGTGCACAGCGTGCGCAAGAGCCTGACCGAGTACGGTGACAAGCTCGAAGCCGGCGAAAAGGAAAAGATCGAAGCCGCCATCAAGGACCTGGAAGACGCCCTTAAGGGTGACGACAAGGCCGCCATTGATGAAAAGAACACGGCGTTGATGACAGCCAGCCAGAAGCTGGGCGAAAAGATGTATGCCGACATGCAGGCCAAGCAGGGTGCCGAAGGTGGTGCACAGCCCACCGGTGCCGAGCAGGCCCACGCAGGTGGCGCATCTTCCTCTGGCCAGGCGGCTGACGACAACGTGGTGGACGCCGAAGTCAAGGAAGTCAAGAAGGGCTAAGAAGGCTGTTTGGCACGCTCTTCGCGTGTTGAATTGGCGCGCCGCGCACGAAGGATTCGTCAGGAATCGTCGGCGCGGCGTTTTGCATCACGTTTGCGTAACACAACAAAGACCAACACAGTCTGGCAACCATGGCTAAAAGAGACTTTTACGAAATTCTGGGGGTCCCCAAGAACGCCTCTGACGAGGACATCAAGAAGGCTTATCGCAAGCTGGCGATGAAGCATCACCCGGACCGCAACCAGGGTGATTCCGGCAAGGTGGCCGAGGAAAAATTCAAGGAAGCCAAGGAAGCCTACGAGATGCTGTCAGACCCGCAGAAACGCGCGGCCTACGACCAGCATGGCCACGCTGGCGTGGACCCCAATATGCGCGGCCCGGGCGGTGAAGGTTACGGCGGCTTCGCCGAGGCCTTTGGTGATATTTTTGGCGACATGTTTGGCCAGCAACGCGGCCGACCTGGCGGCGGTGGACGCCAGGTGTTCCGCGGCAGCGACCTGAGCTACGCCATGGAAGTCACGCTGGAGGAAGCCGCCCGCGGCAAGGACGCGCAGATTCGCATTCCCAGCTGGGACGCCTGCGAGGTCTGCAAGGGCAGCGGCGCCAAGCCCGGCACCCAGGCCAAGACCTGCGGCACCTGCAGCGGCTCCGGCGCGGTGCAGATGCGCCAGGGTTTCTTCAGCGTGCAGCAAACCTGCCCCACCTGCCGCGGCACCGGCAAGGTGATTCCCGAACCGTGCCACGCCTGCCACGGTCAGGGCAAGGTCAAGAAACAAAAGACACTGGAAGTCAAGATTCCGGCCGGCATCGACGGTGGCATGCGCATCCGCAGCACCGGCAATGGCGAACCCGGCACCAACGGTGGCCCGGCGGGTGACCTCTATATCGAGATTCGCCTCAAGAAGCACGACATCTTCGAGCGCGACGGCGACGACCTGCACTGCTCGGTCCCCATCAGCATGGTGACGGCTGCACTGGGTGGCGAGATCGACGTGCCCACGCTGTCCGGCAAGGCCGCCATCGATATTCCCGAAGGCACGCAGACCGGCAAGCAGTTCCGCCTGCGCGGCAAGGGCATCAAAGGTGTGCGCGCCAGCTACCCCGGCGACCTGTACTGCCACATTGCCGTGGAGACACCGGTCAAGCTCACCGAACACCAGCGGCGCCTGTTGCGTGAACTCGACGAGTCGCTCAAGAAGGATGGCAACAAGCACTCGCCCTCGGGTGACAGCTGGACCGACCGTCTGAAGAGCTTCTTCAGTTGATGCACGACAAAGATACCCCATAGTCGCCCCCAAACCATGCCGCCCGGTCTATAAACGACCTAGCGGCATGTTTTTTGAAAGGACGGAATTCCATGGGCGTCAACATCACATTCCTGGGCGGTGCCGATACGGTCACCGGCTCCAAATACCTGGTGCGCCACGACGGTCACAGCCTGCTGCTGGACTGCGGCCTGTTCCAGGGCTACAAGCAACTGCGTCTGCGCAACTGGACTCCCCTGCCGGTGGCACCCAACGCGGTGGATGCCGTGGTCCTCAGCCACGCCCACCTGGACCACAGTGGCTACCTGCCGCTGCTGGTCAAGGAGGGCTTTGCCGGCAAGGTCTACGCCACCACCGGCACCCAGGCCCTGTGCAAAATCCTGCTGCCCGACAGCGGCCACATCCAGGAGGAAGACGCCGCCTTTGCCAACCGCCATGGCCTGTCCAAACACGCACCGGCCCTACCCCTCTACACCCGCCAGGACGCGCTGGATTGCCTGCACTGCATCAAGGCCGTTCAGGTGGGCAAGACCTTTGAGCCCATTCCCGGGTGGAAGGTCACATTCAGCTCGGCCGGCCACATTCTGGGCGCCGCCAGCGTCCTCCTCGAAGTGGCCGGGCGGCGCATCCTGTTCTCGGGCGATCTCGGGCGCCCGGATGACTCGCTGATGTTCCCGCCCGACCCGCCGCCGGCGGCCGACACGGTGCTGATCGAATCCACCTACGGCGACCGGCTGCACCCTGCCGAAAACCTGCTGTCCGAACTCGGCCCGGCCCTGCACCGCTTGGCCGTGCGCGGCGGCGTGGCCGTGGTGCCGGTGTTTGCCGTGGGTCGTGCGCAGGCCGTGCTGCACGCCATTGCCCAGCTCAAGGCCAGCGGCCAGGTGCAGCACTCACTGCCCGTGTTTCTGGATTCCCCCATGGCGGTCCACACCACCCACCTGTTTGAACAGCACCAAGGCGAACACCGGCTCAGCGCCAAGGAAACGCACGCGCTGACCCACGCAGCCACCATGATCAACAGCACGGACGAGTCCAAGGCCCTGTCCGCGCGCCACGGTCCTATGGTCATCCTGTCGGCCAGCGGCATGGCCACCGGCGGACGCGTGCTGCACCATCTGGAGCAACGCGCCGGCAACCACCGCAACATGATCATCCTGACCGGCTACCAGGCCCCCGGCACGCGAGGCGCCACGCTGGCCAGCGGCGCACGTTCCGTGCGCATCCACGGTCGCGATGTCGAGGTGCAGGCCGAGATCGTGCAACTGCAATCAGCCTCCGCCCACGCCGATGCCAACCAGCTCATGCAGTGGCTGCGCAGCATGCCCAGCCGACCGGACCAGGTGTATGTGGTGCACGGCGACATGCAGGCGTCTGACGCCCTGCGCGGGCGTATCGAGCACGACCTGGGCTGGCGCGCCATGGTGCCCGAGCACGGATCGACCTGGCCGACGTAAAACTGCGGGGCAAGGCACAATCCGGGCATGCAAAACCGCCCGTTTCTGACCGCTGCCTTCTACCAATTCGTCGAGCTGGCCGACTACGCCGAACGCAAAGCGCCGCTGCTGGCCTTCTGTGAGCAGCACCACATCAAGGGGACCATCCTGCTGGCCCACGAGGGGATCAACAGCACCGTCGCCGGTGCGCCGGACGACGTGCGTGCGCTGCTGGCCTATCTGCGCAGCGACCCGCTGCTGGCCAACCTGCAGCACAAGGAATCCTGGGCCGAGACGGCACCCTTCTACCGCATGAAGGTGCGGCTAAAAAAAGAAATCGTCACCATGGGCGTGCCAGGCACGGACCCCACGCACATCGTGGGCTCCTATGTCAAACCCGAAGACTGGAACGCACTGATCGCCAACCCCGATGTGGTCGTGGTGGACACGCGCAACGACTACGAAGTAGCGATTGGCACCTTCAAGGGTGCGATAGACCCACATATCCGCACCTTCTCCGAACTACCGGCCTGGGCGCAAAACGCAGAGTCACTGCGTACGGACGCCAACGGCAAGAAACCCAAGGTGGCGATGTTTTGCACTGGTGGCATACGCTGTGAAAAGTCCACCGCGTACATGAAGTCCCACGGCTACGACGAGGTTTACCACCTCGAAGGCGGCATTCTCAAATATCTGGAGACCGTGCCCCCGGAGCAAAGCCTGTGGGAAGGCACTTGTTTCGTGTTTGACGAGCGCGTGTCGGTAGACCATGGACTGACGCCCGGCACGCACAAGCTGTGCCGGGGCTGCCGCATGCCGCTGGAAGACGGCGCGCTGGAGTCGCCCTTGTTCGAGTTGGGCGTGAGCTGCCCGCGCTGCCACGCCAGCACCAGTGAGGTGCAGAAGAACCGCGCCCGCGAACGCCAACGCCAGTGGGATCTGGCCAAAGCGCGCGCCGCGAGCGCCGCCGACGCACCGCAGTGACCGCCACCGCCCTGCCCGTCTTCTATTCGTTTCGGCGCTGTCCCTACGCCATGCGGGCCCGTCTGGCGCTGATGGCCAGCGGCACAGTGTGCGAGTTGCGCGAGGTGGTGCTGGCACGTAAGCCACCTGAACTGCTACAGGCCTCGCCCAAGGGGACCGTGCCGGTTCTGGTGCTGCCGGACGGCGCGGTGCTGGAGCACAGCCTGGACATCATGCTGTGGGCACTGCGCCGCCACGATCCGCTGCATTGGCTGCCCACCACAAACCCGGAACTGGACGCGGCATTGACCCTGATTTCGCGCTGCGATGGCGACTTCAAGGCCCAGCTGGACCGCTACAAATATCCCAACCGCTACGCCCTGCCGAATGGGCTGGCGCACCGCAGCCAGGGCGCGCAATTCCTGCAGGCCTTGAACACCCGCCTGGAAACGCAGGCGTTTCTGCATGGCGGCCACTGGGGCCTGGCCGACGCCGCCATCGTCCCGTTTGTGCGCCAATTTGCCCACACCGACCCGGCCTGGTTTGCCAGCCAACCCTGTTCCGCTCTGCATACCTGGCTGACGGCCTTTGAAAACTCTGCCGACTACATGCGGGTGATGGACAAACAGGCGTCGTGGATCAGCGGGCAGGCGTCGGTCCACTTTCCAGCGCCAACCGAATTGCTACTATTTCGATAGCTTCCTACGCATACTCCACGAGGGCTAGCGACCAAAATGGCTTGCGCCAACCTCACCAACGCTCCATATACGGCCGCAGGTCCAGCTCAAACGTCCAGGCATCGCGCGGCTGGTTGTGCAGGTGCCAGTAGTTCTCGGCGATATGGTCCGGGTTGAGGATGCCGTCCTGGTCTTTGAGCGCATAGCGTTCCGGGAAGGTGGTGCGGATGAAATCGGTGTCGATGGCGCCATCCACCACCACATGGGCCACATGGATGTTGCGCGGGCCCAGCTCACGCGCCATGCTTTGCGCCAGGGCCCGTAGCGCGTGCTTGGCTCCGGCAAAGGCGGCAAAGTTGGCCGCGCCGCGCAGACCCGCCGTGGCACCGGTGAACAGAATCGTGCCGCGCCCGCGCGTCACCATGCGTTGGGCGGCAGCCTGCGCGTTCAGGAAGCCGCTGAAGCAGGCCATCTCCCAGATCTTGAAGTATTTGCGCGCCGTCTCTTCCAGGATGCTGCACGGCACGTTGGCGCCAATGTTGAACACCAGCACCTCGATCGGGCCGTGCTCGGCCTCGATCTGCTCGAACAGCGCCTTCACATCCTCTTCCTTGCGCGCGTCGCTGGCGTAACCGAATGCCTGGCCGCCCTCGGCGCGGATGCTGTCCACCAGCGGTTGCAGCTTGTCGGCGGTGCGACGCGTCATGCAGGCGATGAAGCCCTCGCGGGCAAAACGCTTGGCAATGGCGCCGCCGGTGGAGTCGCCGGCGCCGATGACCAGCGCGACTTTGGCTTGGGATGTGTGTGCATTCATGGATTGCTCCTGGGTTGAGAGAAATGGATGACGGCCTACCGCGCGGCGCTGGCCGTGGTGGCGCTGGCGGGCAGTGCCTTGTCGAGAAAGCGGCGGCTGGCCGCGAGGATTTCTTTGCGGGTACGTTCGCTCTCCACCGCGCGCGCCAGCACCACGGCGCCCACGCACTGCGCGATCAGGGCCCAGCCGGCGTCGGGGTCGCCGGTGCGCTGGCTCCAACTCTTTTGCGTGCGCTTCAGGGCCGCCTCCACCGTGCTGCGCACCTCGGGGCCGGCCTGGGCGATCTCGGGACCCAGCGTGGGCAGTACGCACCCCACTTCCGGATTCATCGCGTGGAAGCTGCTCAGGTAGTCGCGCAGGCACTTGGCGACGTGGTTGTCGGGCGAGTCCTGGTCACCGGCCAGCATGGCGCTGCTGTTGGCCATCTCCTCCTGCACCAGCGCCTCGAACAGCGCCTGCTTGGACGGGAAGTGGCTGTAGAACGCGCCCCCGGTCAGGCCAATGGAGGCCATCAGCGCATCGACACCGGTGGCCTTGAAGCCGCCCTTCTTGGCAATGGCGCGGCTGCTGTCGAGCAGCTTCTGGCGGGTTTCTTCCTTGTGGGTCTTGGCGTAGCGCATGGCGGTCCTTGGGTTTGTCCGGTTGACAAGTCACAGGCCATAGTATAACGTACGTTTAGTAAACGATCATTTAACCATGGAGCCAACAATGCCAAAAATCGCAGAATTCTTCTTTGATGTGGGCAGCCCGGCCAGCTACCTGGCGTGGACGCAGATGCCGGCCCTGTGCGCCCAAGCTGGTGCCACCCTCGTCTACAAGCCCATGCTGCTGGGCGGTGTGTTCCAGGCCACGGGCAATGCATCACCGGCCATGGTGGCGGCCAAGGGCCGCTACATGACAGTGGACCTGAGCCGTTTTGCCAAGCGCTACGGCGTGGAGTTCAAGATGAACCCGCACTTCCCCATCAACACCTTGCAGTTGATGCGCGGTGTGATCGGCATGCAGCTACGCCAGCCGGCGCGCTTTGAGGCGTTCCTCGACGCGGTGTTCACGGCGCTGTGGGTGAAAGGCGCCAACCTGAACGACCCCGCGGTGACGGCGGCCACGCTGGTCGAGGCCGGGTTTGACCCGGCGGAAGTGTTTGCGCTGGTCAATGACGCCGACGTCAAGACGGCGCTGAAGGCCAATACCGAAGAGGCCGTGGCCCGCGGCGTGTTTGGTGCGCCCACGGTGTTTGTGGGCGACGCCATGTTCTTTGGCCAGGACCGGCTGGACTTTGTAAAAGAAGCGCTAGCCCTCATCAAACAAGTGTAGACAGCTACCAACTTGATAGCACCTTGTTTCACGAGGTTTGTCCGCACGCGGGATGCACGCTTGGCCGCAAGTTGCAGCCTTACTGGCCCATATGGAAGGCCACCCATGTGCTCAAGGTGGCTGCAGGGGGAGCAGCAAGTCCGCTGGATTCGATTGCCTGCGGAGACTAGAAATAACCGATGGGAATGCCTTTTCACGACTGATAGCTACAAAATCAATAGCTACTCACGCATATTCCACAAGGGCTATCGCCCTATTTCTGCAAATAGCAGCAGATTGAACAGCACGTACACGGCACTGCCCAGCGCGCCGGATCGGCCGTCAAAGCCCCATTGCTCAGGGTTGATGAAGTTGCCCGCGTGGGTCTGGACTACGTCAAGAAGCGCATCCTGGAAGACCACGAGGGCTGCAAGGCGCTGTGGGAACAGCTGCAGTTTGCGCTGGACGGTGAGCCCGACCCCTGGTTCGACTTCCAGGAAACCGCCGTTGACACCCGTCAATTCATCCCAATTACTGCGATTTCGTGAAATTCTTCACCTAACCCATTTTTGAAAAAGCCGCAAGGAACCACACTGTGCTTTTTTTGAAAAAGAGGAAGTCATGAAACCGAACCTGCTCAGCCGCCGCACCTTGATCACTGCCGCCGTCGGTCTGCCCCTGTTGTCCGTCCATGCCCAGGTCAGCGACCTGGGGGACGCCATCAACAAGGCTGGCCGCCAGCGCATGCTCAGCCAGCGCATGGGCAAGGCCTGGCTGGCACTGGTGCACGGCATCGAGAAGACTAACGCGCAGGCGGTGCTGGACAAGTCGCTGGCCCTGTTCGACCGCCAGTTGGTAGAGCTCAAGGCCTTTGCCGCCTCACCCGAGATCAAGGATACCTACGCCAAACTCGACGCCTCGTGGACGTCGTACAAGACCGCGCTGGTGGGCAGCGCCCCCAGCCGCGACCACGCCGCCAGCATGCTGCAGCTCAACGCCGGCGTGCTGGCCCTGGCCCATCAGGGCACGGTGCAGTACGAGGCGGTGCAGGGCAAGCCCTCGGGCAAGCTGGTCAACATCGCCGGGCGTCAGCGCATGCTGAGCCAGCGCATGGCCATGTTCTACCTGGCCGCACGCCTGCCGGTGGATGCCGCCACCGCCGGCGCCGAGATCGACAAGGCCCGCAGCGAATTTGTCACGGCCATGGGCGTGCTGCGCAAGGCCCCTGAAACCACGACGCGCATCCAGGAAGAGCTACAACTGGCCGATGGCCAATGGGTGTTCTTCGATGCGGCGCTGAAGCGCATGACCACCGCCGAGGCCGGCGCCGTCAAGCCCCTGACCGAAGTGTTCACCGCCAGCGAGAACCTGCTGACGGTGATGGACCATGTGACCGGACTGTATGCGTCGTTAAAGACGTGATGCTTTAACAAAATGGCTTTTAGCCCTCGTAGAACGGGCGCAGGCAGCTACAAAAGGAATAGCAAAATGAGCGAGTGGCCCGCGACCAGGGCCTGTGCAACGGCCAGGCCGCCGCGCCTGATGAGGGCAGCACGCCAACCTTTGCCGTGCAGGTGGAAGACGGCCAGGTCTCGCTCAAGACCGCCGAGCTGGCTAGCCACGCCACCGACCTTCGCACCTGCGGGACAATAGCCACATGGGTATTGCAAATTACATCAAGGAAATCGGTCGCGGCAAGGATGGCGCCCGCGCGCTGTCCCGCGAGCAGGCGGCCGATCTGTTCGGGCAGATTCTGGACGGTGCGGTCACCGATCTGGAAATCGGCGCCTTCTGCCTGGCCATGCGCATCAAGGGCGAAACCGCGCAGGAGATGGCCGGCTTTCTGGACGCCACCCACCAACGCCTGCAGATGCTGCCGGCCAGTGACAAGCCGGTCATCGTCATCCCCAGCTACAACGGCGCACGCAAGTTGCCGGTGCTCACGCCCTTGCTGGCGCTGTTGCTGGCGCGCGAGGGCCTGCCGGTGCTGATCCACGGCACGGCCACCGAATCCACCCGCGTTCATACGCCAGAAGTGCTGCTAGCCATCGAAATTGCTGCGCAGACGGCTATCGAATTCATAGCACCCGGCCAGGTCGCCTTTGCGCCCACCGCGCTGCTGAGCCCCGGTTTGCAGCGCCTCTTGGACGTGCGCCGCGTGGTCGGCCTGCGCAACCCGGCGCACAGCCTGGTCAAGCTGATGAACCCGGTCGCTGGCAAGAGCCTGCTGGTCACCAGCTACACCCACCCGGAGTACGCAGTCTCGATGGCCGAGACGCTGGCGCTGATGGGCAGCAACGCGCTGCTGCTGCGCGGCACAGAGGGCGAGGCCGTGGCCGACCCCCGGCGCACACCGCGCATGGAAGGCTTTATCGCCGGCAAGGTCGTGGATCATCAGGAACACCAGGGCGGCACGCTGACCGCCCTGCCGGACCTGCCCACCGCCATCGACGCAGCCAGCACCGCCACCTATATTCGCCAGGTGCTGGTCGGCGACCAGCCCGTGCCACAGCCCATTGCCCAGCAAGTGGCCCACATCTTGCATTTGGTGGAGGCACTATGAAACACGATCTCTCCCGCTCCCCGGCCCGTGGCCAGGTCACCCTGGTGGGCGCCGGCCCCGGCGACCCCGAACTGCTGACCCTCAAGGCCCTGAAGGCGATCCAGAACGCCAGCGTGCTGCTGGTCGATGATCTGGTGAACGAGGCCATCGTCGCCTTTGCCGCGCCCACGGCCCGCGTCATCTACGTGGGAAAACGCGGGGGCTGCAAGTCCACGCCGCAGTCCTTTATTGAGAAGCTGATGGTCACCGCCGCGCAGGAGGGCGAGACCGTGGTGCGCCTCAAAGGTGGCGACCCCTTCATCTTCGGCCGTGGCGGCGAAGAGGTGGAAGCCCTGGAGGCCGCTGGCGTACGCTACCACGTCATCAACGGCATCACTGCCGGCATGGCCGCGCTGACTTCGCTGGGCGTGCCGCTGACCCACCGTGAGCAGGCCCACGGCGTGGTCTTCGTCACCGGCCACGCCAAGCCCGGATCGAGCGGCACCGACTGGCGCGCACTCTCCACCACCGCGCGCCAGGCGCGCCTGACCATCGTCATCTACATGGGCATGAGCGGCGCGGCCCACATCCAGCGCGAATTGCTGCACGGCCTGGGGGCCGACACACCCGTGGCCATCATCCAGAGTGCCAGCCTGCCGCAGCAGCGCCATGCCGTGTGCACACTCAGTGAATTGCAAGCCACCATCGAACGCGAACACCTGGCCAGCCCCAGCGTGATCGTGGTCGGTGATGTGCTGCAGGGTCTGCTGGCCGCCGGCCTGAACGCCAGCGCGCTCAACGTGTTCTGCATGGGCTGATCGCAATTGCACGAATTTGACGTAGTCATCATCGGTGCCGGCGCCGCCGGGCTGTTTTGTGCGGGCGTGGCCGGGCAGTTGGGACTGCAGGTGCTGGTGCTGGACCACAGCGACACGGTGGCGGAGAAGATCCGTATCTCGGGCGGCGGCCGCTGCAACTTCACCAACCGCGACACCACGCCCACCAATTTCCTCAGCGACAACCCACGCTTTTGCCGATCGGCCCTGTCGCGCTACGTACCGCGCGACTTCACCGCCCTCTTGGACAAGCACCGCATCGCCTTTCATGAGAAGCACAAGGGTCAGCTGTTTTGCGACCGCTCGGCCGAGGACATCATCCAGATGCTGCTGGCCGAATGCGCCACGGGCAACGTCACCCGCTGGCAGCCCTGCGCCGTGAAGACCATACGATTTTCTGCCTCCAGCCCTCGTGGAAACTGCGCAGGTAGCTACGAAATTGATAGTGATCGTGGCACCATCCAGTGCTCGGCGGTGGTGGTGGCGACCGGCGGACTGTCAATCCCCAAGATCGGCGCCACCGATTTCGGCTACCGCGTGGCCCAGCAGTTTGGGTTGACTATGGTCACGCCGCGCCCGGCCCTGGTGCCGCTGACGTTTGACGAGGCCGCGTGGGCGCCGTTCGCCCAGTTGTCCGGCCTGTCGCTGCCGGTGAAGATTGAAACCGGTGACAAGAAGAACCGCATCGCCTTTCTGGAAGACCTGCTGTTCACCCACCGCGGCCTCTCCGGCCCCGGCGTGCTGCAGATTTCCAGCTATTGGCAACCTGGCACCCCCATCCGCCTGGACCTAGCACCCGACGCCGAGGTGGCCGAGATGCTGAGTCGCGCCAAGGCCAGCTCGCGCAAGCTGATCGCCAACGAACTGGCCACGCTGGTACCGTCACGCCTGGCCGACATCTGGGTGGCCCAGGGCGCGGCGCGCGGCCACAACTGGACACGCCCGATCAACGAGGCCTCCGACAAGGCCCTGACTGCCTTGGCCGAACACCTGGTGCGCTGGGAACTGACGCCCACCGGCACCGAGGGCTACCGCAAGGCCGAGGTCACCGCCGGCGGCGTCGATACCCGCGCCTTGTCCAGCCAGACACTGGAGGCGAACCAACAACCGGGCCTGTACTTCATCGGCGAGGTGGTGGACGTGACGGGCTGGCTGGGCGGCTACAACTTTCAGTGGGCCTGGGCCAGCGGCTACGCCTGTGCGCAGGGCCTGGCAGCCAAACTGCGGGCGGGCGGCGGGTAATACCGTTTGAAAGCCGCCGCAAAAACGTTATAATCCAAGGCTTTTCTGGCAATACCCCGTCGGCCAATACTAGTTAAGACGGGGAACACCGCTGAACGTGGCATGTGGGGCCCGATCTCCCCCCGTGACTCTTGATCAGCACATTTTGGACAACATTACGTAATGACAACCATCCGTGTAAAAGAAAACGAGCCGTTTGACGTCGCCCTGCGTCGCTTCAAGCGCACCATCGAAAAACTGGGTTTGCTGACCGACTTGCGCGCCCGCGAGTTCTATGAGAAGCCCACTGCAGAGCGCAAGCGCAAGAAGGCAGCCGCCGTCAAGCGCAACTACAAGCGCATCCGCAGCATGCAATTGCCCAAGAAGATGTACTGATCCAGTGCGCCTTTTCAGGCACAAAAGCTCGCTAGGGGACGCTCCGGCGGGCTTTTTTTGTTTTCAGACTCCCACTTTCGCACCAAGGAACCCACGCCATGTCTCTCAAAGACCAGATTACCGACGATATGAAAACCGCGATGCGCGCCAAGGACAGCGAGCGCCTGGGCACCATCCGCCTGCTGCTGGCTGCCTGCAAGCAGAAAGAGGTCGATGAGCGCATCGTGCTGGACGATGCCGCCGTGGTGGCCATCGTCGACAAGTTGATCAAGCAGCGCAAGGACAGCGTGGAGGCCTTCCTCAAGGCGGAGCGCCAGGAACTGGCCGACAAGGAGTCCGCCGAAATCAAGGTGCTGCAGGCTTACCTGCCCCAGCGGCTGAGCGCTGACGAGGTGCTGGCCGAGGTCAAAGCCATCGTCGCAGAACTGGGCGCTGAACTGGGTCGTGCAGCAGGCCCCGGCGACATGGGCAAGGTCATGGGCGTGGTCAAGACCCGTCTGGCGGGCAAGGCGGAAATGGGCACCGTGTCGGCAGCGGTCAAGACCGCGCTGGCAGGCTAACCCGCGCAGCGTGGGGGCCTTAACTCCCCGCCACCTTCATGCGGTTGATCAGGATGGAGCCTACCGTCTTGGCACCGTAGTTGTAGGTGTCGGCACCCACGGCCTCAATGCCCTTGAGCATGGCCTTCATGTTGCCGGCAATCGTGATCTCATGCACCGGGTAGGCAATGCGGCCGTTCTCGACCCAGAAACCGCTGGCCCCGCGTGAATAGTCACCGGTGACGTAGTTCACGCCCTGCCCCATCAGTTCGGTCACCAACAGGCCGGTCCCCAGCTTTTGCAGCATGGCATCCAGGTCGTCCCAGGGTCGTGTCTGGCGCGAAGTGAAAGTGAGGTTGTGCGAGCCACCCGAATTGCCGGTGGTCTGCATGCCCAGCTTGCGCGCGGTGTAGCTGGAGAGGAAATAGCCCTGCACGCGGCCGCCCTCAATCACCTTGCGGGCCTTGACGCTCACACCCTCATCGTCAAACGGTGAACTGCCCTTGCCGCGCAGGATAAAGGGATCCTCGAACAAATCAATATGCCGCGGCAGCACCATCTTGCCCAACGAGTCCAGCAGAAATGTGCTCTTGCGGTACAGTGCGCCGCCACTGAGCGCCTGCACCAGCGAACCCACCAGACCGGCCGCCAGAGGCGATTCAAACAGGATCGGGCATTCCACGGTACTGATCTTGCGTGACTTCAAGCGGCTCAACGCGCGCTCGGCGGCGTAGCGGCCGATGGCGTGCGGCGACGCCAGCGCGTCCGGGTGGCGCTGCGAGCTGTACCAGGCATCGCGCTGCATATCCTTGCCCTTGCCGGCAATCGGCGACACCGACATGGAGTGGCGCGAACTGGCATAGCCGCCGCGAAACCCGTGCGTGTGGGCACTGAAAAAATGCGATTGCTGGGCCGACACGGCCGCACCTTCGCTATTGGTGATCTTCTTGCTGGTGGCCAGGGCCGCGGCCTCGCACTCCAGAGCCAGGCGCATGGCCTCTTCACTGGTGATGGCCCAGGGAAAGAACAAATCCAGATCACGCTCACGGTCGGCCACTGGCGCAATGTCATCCAGCGCCGGCAGACTGGCAAACGGGTCTTCCGCGGTGAAGCGGGCAATGTCGTAGGCCGCGCGCACGGTCTGATTGATGGCATCTTCCGAAAAGTCCGAGGTGCTGGCATTGCCACGGCGTTGCCCCACATACACCGTTACACCCAGGGACTTGTCGCGGTTGCGCTCGACGTTTTCCAGCTCTCCGTTGCGCACCGATACGCTCAGGCCGCAGCCCTCGGACACTTCGGCACCGGCGTCGGTAGCCCCCAGTTTCTTGGCATGCGCAAGAGCCGAATCCACCAGTGACTCGAAAAATGGCCGGCTGTAGGCGAAGCCGCTGTCGGCGGGTTTGGTCGTGGTGGCGCTGTTGGCAGCGGACTGAGAGGGGGAATGGGGGTTCGTCATAGCGGAGGCTATGATACCGGGGCTTATGAGTAAACTAAAAAAAGGCTATTTCGTCAAAGGCAAGTTCGTGGCCGAAGGCAGCGAACTCGACCTGGAGTTCAAACGCGAACTCAAGGGAACCGATGAGAAAAGCCGCACCGACCTGAAGCGCGAAAGCACCGAACTGCAGAAACTGGGTGAAGACCTGTTGACCCTGCGTACCGAACTGCTGGAGCGCCTTCAACTGCCCGACAAACTGTTGGAAGCCCTCGCCGAATACCAGCGCATCACCAACTTCGAGGGACGCCGGCGCCTGATGCAGTTCATCGGCAAGCGCATGCGCCAGTTGGAGCCGGATACGCACGAGGCCATCCGCAAGGCGCTGGTGGAGCAGCACACGCCCTCGGCGCTGGAAACCCAGACCCTGCATGCGGCAGAGCAGTGGCGTGACCGCCTGATTGCCGATGACGATGCGCTGGGCCAGTGGGTCAACACCTGCCCGACCACCGATGTGCAACAACTGCGCGCCCTGATCCGCCAGGCCCGCAAGGATGCCAAACCCGAGAAGCCGGGTGAAGCCGTGCGCCATGGCCGCTCCTACCGCGACATCTTCCAGATCGTGCGCGAGCACCTGATGCACCCGGACGATGGCTCCGACCAGGCCACTTTGAACGGCCTGCCACACAACCCCGGAGCCGATGCATGAGCACCGACTCGACCCTGCCGCCGCTGGACGTTGTCAAAATCGGCATCGTCTCCATCAGCGACCGCGCCTCCAGCGGTGTCTACGAGGACAAGGGTCTGCCCGCACTCCAGGAGTGGCTGGGGCGCGCCCTGCAAAACCCGCTGACCTTTGAAGCGCGCCTGATTCCCGATGAAGCCCCCACCATCAGCGCCACACTGATCGAACTGGTGGACGCCGGCTGCAGCCTGGTGCTGACCACTGGCGGCACCGGCCCGGCTCTGCGTGACGTGACGCCCGAGGCCACGCTGGCCGTTGCGCACAAGGAAATGCCGGGTTTTGGCGAACAAATGCGCCAGGTCAGCCTGAAATTCGTACCCACCGCGATCCTGTCGCGCCAGGTGGCCGTGATCCGCGATCAAAGTTTGATCATCAATCTGCCGGGGCAACCCAAGGCGATTGCAGAAACCCTGGAAGGCCTGAAAGACGCCAACGGTGCGCAGGTGGTCAGCGGCATCTTCGCCGCCGTGCCCTACTGCATCGACCTGATCGGTGGCCCCTACCTGCAGACGGTGGATGCCGTGTGCAAGGCGTTCCGGCCCAAGACGGCAATCCGCGCCTTTGCTACTTCCCAACCAGCTGGTTGAGCCGCTCGGCCTCGAAACACTCCTTGCGGGCGGCATCGCCCGGCACGCAGTCGGAACTGGCCACATGGCCGTCGCGCTGCGCTGACAAGGTTTCAATCGCCTTCCACAAAAGCGCAATCTGGTGCTCCTGGCCGGAAGCCGAATCAATCAGACCCCGCAGCGCCTGGCTCACGGGGTCGTCTTCCTGCGTGATGCCATAGGCGGTGAACTTGGGTTCGGAGTGCGTCACGTCCGCACTCTCCCCGGTCTTGCTGGGGATGATGCGCGCCGGAATGCCTACTGCCGTGGCGCCCGGGGGCACCGGCTTGATGACCACCGCGTTGGAGCCGATCTTGGCACCGTCCCCGACCACAAAACCGCCCAGCACCTTGGCGCCGGCGCTCACCACCACGTCCTTGCCCAGCGTGGGGTGGCGCTTGGTGCCCTTGTAGAGCGAGGTGCCGCCCAGCGTCACCCCCTGGTAGATGGTGCAGCCATCGCCGATTTCAGCGGTCTCGCCCACCACGACGCCCATGGCATGGTCGAAGAACACCCGGTCACCGATGGTGGCGCCGGGGTGAATCTCGATGCCCGTGGCCCAGCGTGCCAGGTGCGAAATGAAGCGCCCCAGCCACTTGAACCCGTGGTTCCAGCACCAGTGCGCCGGGCGGTGCAGGACGATGGCGTGCAGACCGGGGTAGCAGGTCAGCACCTCCCAGGTGCTGCGGGCGGCCGGGTCACGGTCCAGGATGCACTGGATGTCGGAGCGTATACGGGCAAACATGCGCCAGAGTCTACCCGTTGCGGGAAGAACTTGACTGCAGAATGGCCTTGGCGATGCCGCGCAGGATATGGATCTCCTCCTGCGTCACGCCACCCCGATTGAACAGCTGGTTGAGCCGCGGCATCAGCTTCTTGGGCGCGGCCGGGTCCAGAAACCCGAGCGCCACCAGAGACTGCTCCAGATGCGCCAGCATGCCCGCCACCTGTGCCGCATCGGCCATGGCACTGGGTGGTTGGTCCTGCACCGCTTCCACCGGCGACGCGCCAGCAAAACCACCCAAGGCCAGGCGCCACTCGTAGGCCACGACCTGCAGCGCCGCGCCCAGGTTCAGCGAGCCAAACTGCGGATTGCTGGGAATGCTCAGACAGACGTGACAGCGGTACACATCCTCGTTGCGCATGCCAAAGCGCTCCGAGCCGAACAGAAAGCCGATCCCCTGCTGCAGCCCGATGCTTGGAGCCAAATCGCCCTCCAGCCCTCGTGGAATGTGCGTGAGCTGCTGCGATTTTGATAGCGCCTCAAAATGCGGACGCGGCGCCACGGTAGGTGGACCGAAGTCGCGCGGCGTCATCGCCGTGGCGCACAGGTGGGTGATGCCGTCTAGCGCCTCGTCCAGCGTGTCCACTACCCGGCACTTCTCCAGCACGTCCAGCGCACCGCTGGCGCGCTGGATAGTTTCCTCACGGCGCAGCACATTGGGCCAGCGCGGCGCCACCAGCACCAGGTCGTCAAACCCCATGGTTTTCATGGCGCGGGCGGCGGCGCCCACATTGCCAGCGTGGCTGGTGTTGATGAGAATGAATCGGGTTTGCATGGGACGCGGTAAAATCCGCATATTGTCGCCGCCTGCATCGTCAGCCGGATAACGGTTCTTAGTCAGTTGGGGACAGAGCTAAAGATCTGTCCCGCAAACAAAAACAATTTATGTCGTCCAATCTGCACCCCATGATCAACGTGGCCGTCAAGGCCGCGCGCGCCGCCGGTTCCATCATCAACCGCGCCGCGCTCGATATCGAATCGGTCCGCGTCTCCCAGAAGCAGGCCAACGACTTCGTCACCGAGGTAGACCATGCCGCAGAGCAGGCGATCATTGAAACCCTGTTGACGGCCTACCCCGGCCACGGCATCTGGGCCGAAGAGAGCGGGCGTGAACACGGCGCCCAGGATTCCGAATTCGTCTGGATCATCGATCCGCTGGACGGCACCACCAACTTCATCCACGGCATGCCCGTGTACTGCGTCAGCATTGCGCTGGCCGTCAAGGGCAAGATCGAGCAGGCGGTGGTCTACGACCCGACCCGCAACGACCTGTTCACCGCCACCAAGGGCCGAGGCGCCTACCTGAACGACCGCCGCATCCGTGTGTCCAAGCGCATCGCCCTGAAGGATGCGTTGATCTCCACCGGCTTCCCGTTCCGCCCCGGCGACAACTTTGCCAGCTACCTGACGATGATGGGTGACGTGATGCAGCGCACCGCCGGCCTGCGCCGTCCGGGCGCCGCCGCACTGGACCTGGCCTATGTGGCAGCCGGCTACACCGAAGGCTTCTTCGAGACCGGCCTGCAGCCCTGGGATGTGGCAGCGGGCTCCCTGCTGGTGACCGAAGCCGGTGGCCTGGTTGGCAACTTCACCGGTGAGGCCGAATTCCTGGAACAGCAGGAATGCCTGGCCGGCAACCCGCGTGTCTACGGACAACTCATTGGCATTCTGGGTAAGTACAGCAAGTTTGCCAGTGCCGGCGAAAAGGCCGCCGTGCGTCAGTCCGCCGAGAGCTGAAGGTCTTCCACCGGCACCGGGCGGCCAAAGAAATAGCCCTGGAAGGCCTTGCAGCCGCTGCGCAACAGAAAGTCACGCTGCCCGGCGGTTTCCACCCCTTCGGCCACCACACTCAGGTCCAGGCTGCGCGCCAGACTCAGAATGGTGCGCGCAATGGCCGCGTCGTTGGGGTCCACCAGCACATCGCGCACAAAGGACTGGTCGATCTTGAGCTGGTCCAGTGGCAGGCGCTTGAGGTAGGACAGCGATGAGTAGCCGGTGCCAAAGTCGTCCAGCGCGAAGTTCACGCCGATAGAGCGCAGTTCGCCCATTTTCACGATGACCTCATCAAAGTCGCTGAGCAGCATGCTTTCGGTCAACTCCAGCTTCAGCCGATAGGGGTTGGCGCCGCTGACGCGCAACAGCTCCAGCAGCTGCGGCGTGAATTCCGGGTGGCGGAACTGGCGCGCGCTGACGTTGACCGCAATGGTGAGCCGGCGCGTGGCGGCAGCACCATTCCAGGCCACCAGTTGCGCGCAGGCTGCGGCCAGCACCCATTGGCCCAGAGGAATGATCAGGCCAGCCTGCTCGGCCACCGGAATGAATTCGACCGGTGGCACCATGCCGCGCTGCGGATGGCGCCAGCGCAACAGGGCCTCCACACCGGTGATCTTGCCATCTTCATCCACCACCGGCTGGTAGTGCAGCAGGAATTCATCCTGGTCCATGGATCGGCGCAAATCGGCCTCCATGGCCGCGCGCGCACTGGCGGCGGCCTGCATCACCGGATCAAAAAAGCGCAGCGTGTTGCGCCCCGCCGCCTTGGACTGGTACATGGCCAGATCGGCCCGCTGCAACAGCTCGTCGACGCTTTGCTGCTGATCATAAAACAGGGCCACACCGATGCTGGGCGAGCTGTGGTGGGCCTGCCCGTCCAGATCGAACTGCTGGTTCAGCGACAGCAGCACTTTCTTGCCCACGGCGTCCGCCTGCGCCGCGGCATCCAGCTCGGTACTGCCAATTTCTTCCAGCATCACGACGAACTCGTCGCCGCCCAGGCGGGCCACCGTATCGACACTGCGCACGCAGGCCGACAGGCGCGCGGCCACCTGCTTGAGCAACTCGTCGCCCATGTGGTGACCACGGGTGTCGTTGAGCGCCTTGAAATTGTCCAGGTCGATGAACAACAAGGCACCAAAGCAGGCGTGTCGGGCGCACGAGGCAATAGCCTGGCTGAGCCGGTCGATCAACAGGCGCCGGTTGGGCAGGCTGGTCAGGGGGTCGAAGAAGGCCAGACGTTCGATATCGGCCTCCGCCTGCTTGCGGGCGCTGATCTCCCGCCCGGTGCCCCGGTAGCCGATGAAGCTGCCGTTGCTGTCAAAAACCGGCGCGCCGCTGATGGACACCCACATCAGCGAGCCATCGGCACGCGCGCGCTGCATCTGGAAGTCGTGGAACACTGCATGTGCCTCCACCGCTGCGCGGTGCTCCGCCCACTGTGCCGGGCTGACCCCCTGCACGTCGGAATCCCAACGCGTCTTGCCGATGTAGCCCCCGGGGGGCAAGGCCCGTGTGGCCTCGTGCTCGCCATCGAAACGGACGAAGCGGAACTGCGCGTCCTGCTCCCAGTACCAGTCCGAACTGAGTTCGGTGAGGGCGCGGAAACGCTCCTCGCTGCGCTGTGTGGCCGCCAGTTGGTCGGCCGCAGCCTGCAGGGCGGCCCGCTCGCCGGAAATGTCCTGCACGATGCCGAACTCGGCCTTGACTATGCCCTGCTCGACCTGACGTTGCAGGCGCGAGCGCAACCAGATCGTGTTGCCGTCGGGTCGGCGCCAGCGGTACTCGACAATCTCGCCATCCATGCGCTTGAGGGCGGTTTTGACGATGCCCCGGTCCTCCTCCAGAACACCATTCAGGTGCTCGCCAACCGGCGCCAGAGGTGCATTGCCCAGATGGCCGATCTCGCAGTAACCTTGCGACAGATGCACCATAGGGTCACCCGGGTAGACCACCCAGTAGCCGACCTTGGCCATGGATTCGGTCATCTGGTGCAGCGTAACCTGGCGGTTCAGCTTTTCATTGGCCTGCTCCAGCGCCTGCTCGCCGGCATGCACGGCCGCCTGGGCCATGCGCATGGCGGTGACATCGCGCAGGTAGAACAGGATATAGGCCTCGCGCTGAACCGCAATCTGCACCGCACTGATGCACATCAGGCGGAGCACCCCCTCTTGCGTGAGCAGGGTGACGTCGACATCGCGCACCTGGCCGCCGTTGGCCAATGGCCGCAACACCTGTTCGCGCGCGGCCTCGTCCGGCCACAAACCGAATTCCATCGCCGTATGCCCCACTACCTGATGGCGCGGGTAGCCGGTGAGTCGCAGCCACTCGTCATTGACGTCGACCATGACGCTGTCGCACGCGCGGGTCAAGGCCATGGCCTCGGGGCTGTGGGCAAAAATGGCCTTGTACAGGGGGCTGCCCTCGCCAAGCGCCACACCCACGTCACCGGCGCCGACAACGACGGCAGAGGGATCGTCGTATGGCAAACCGGACACCCGAAGACCTCTGGTTAACCCGGGACGGCCACTTGGCGTCTGGCGTCGAAACAGAACACGCGGTCCCGGCCTGCATGCTTGGCGGCGTACAAGGCCTGGTCCGCCTGGCCAACCACCACATCCGGGGATTCATTGGGATCGGGCACGCCGGCGTATACGCCCGCGCTCGCCGTCACGATGGAGCGTCCGAGGTTGTCGTCATGCTGCAGGCGCAGGTCGCGCAGCCTTTGCAGGATGTCCCTGGCCACGCGGGCGGCGCCAGCATCATCGGTATCGGGGAGGATTGCGGCAAGCTCTTCGCCACCGTAGCGCGCAACCAGGTCGCGCGGGCGGCGGCACACGGTCTTGACCACATCGGCCACGGCACGCAGGCAGCGGTCACCAGCCGGATGGCCATACAGGTCGTTGAACTGCTTGAACTGGTCGATGTCCAGCATGACCAGACCCAGCGAAGTGCCGGAGCGGCTGGCAGCACGCACTTCTGCAGCCATGGATTCATCAAAAAAGCGGCGGTTGCCAATGCCGGTCAATGCGTCCACATGCACCAGATCGCTCATGCGCTCGGCCTGGGCCTTGAGCAGGCGCTCGCGGGCCACGGTGGGCGACACATCGGCGATCTGGATCAGGATGTAGCGCTGCCCGGCCGCGGCCGCGTCCGACGGGCCCATGGGAACGATGTGGATGGACTGGCGCAACAGGTTGTCATGCACGGCCGCCGCCGCCGGGGCATACAACGGAAAAGGGGATGGATGCAGCGTCTGCGACAGCAGCGCCGGAAAGCCCGAACGCATGGCCTTGACCAGGGCCCGCTCAAAGTGCCCGCCCTGCAGCACCGCAAACACGTCCCGCACGCCACGCCCGGTGATCTCCTCGACCGTCGCCCGAGCCCGCAACAAGAACCACTTGTTGGCGAACACGATGTTGGACTGCGCATCCAGCAGCAGCAGGCCCGACGGCGTGTTGGAGAGCACCCAGTCAAGCCAGACCGGCAGGGGTGTCGGAGGGGACTCTTGGGTCATTCCATGGACTCAATAAATGCTGCAATCTTCTTTTCGAGAACCTCACCGGAGGCCACGTCCAACAAAAACACCAGATAACCTTGTATTTGCCGCGACGCGATTTTAAAGTTGATTTGCAGGCTCAGGATGGAGTCGTCCAGATCATCACCCCGGTACAGCACGTCGCCAACGCGACCCAGTTCCACCTGCGGCAGGGAGCCCTCAAACTCGATGTGCAGCATGTCGGCCACGCTGGCCACCACGGAATTGAGCAGGATGTTGCCCACCTCGGCCAGCGACTCCTGCTCCATCTCGCTCAACTGCGCCAGCGGAAAGTCACTGCCCACCATCAACTGGACCAGTTGCAGGCTTTTCTCTACCGGGAACATCAGCAGTGCCTCGGTATTGACGGAACCGGAAAATGCCTGGCGCACCGCGCAGATGCGGTGGGAACCGTCGGCCACCAGCCTTTGGGTGATTTCACGCTTGGACAGCTCCTCCACATGGGGGACGCTGAGTTGCACCTCCTCACCGGCCAACTCGCTCAACGCCAGGGCAGCCTGGCCCACGCCATGGTTGAAGATCTCGGTCAGCGCATCCAGTTCCAGTGCATTGAGCTTCATGGTGCCGCCAAAAAGTAGTCAATCGCCTGCTGCATGGATGCCTGGGTGACTGGTTTCTGCACGAACTTGGCCGCCAATTGCTGCGCCTTGTCGCGGCTGCTGCCCTGGATATTGGCGGTCAGGATGACGATCTTGACCTTCTGGTCGATCTGCCGAATTTTTTCGGCGGCCTCAAAACCGTTGATGCCGGGCATGTTCACGTCCATGGTGATGAAATCCGGCCGTGCGGTGGGAACCAGGCCCACGGCCTCGTCACCGCTGGCAGCTTCAATGATTTCCCAGCTGGGTTGCATGGCGGCCATGCGGCCACGAATCATCATTCGGGAGACGCTGCTGTCGTCAACAATGAGTAATTTGGGTTTCAAAGGGGGCTCCTGCTGATGAATACCAATACGCCACCCACACGCAGTGCGCGGCAAGCACGAGCGTAGCACCGTTTGCAGCCACTACGGCCACGGCAGGCTGCTACAGTGCCGGCTATTCGCACCCATCTTGCGCCTGCCGGGCGGTATTGGACAATCGCACCACCACGCACACAGAAAACGGCGCCCGCACGCTATTGCCATTGATGTCAAAAGAAAAAAATCCCCCCGCCAGCGCGCCCGCCGCACTGGCGGAGCACACCCCGATGATGCAGCAGTACCTTGGCCTGAAGGCCCAGCACCCCGGCACGCTGCTGTTCTACCGCATGGGCGACTTCTATGAGATGTTCTACGCCGACGCCGAGAAGGCCGCGCGCCTGCTGGACATCACGCTGACCCAGCGCGGCCAGTCGGCCGGCGCACCGGTGGTGATGGCCGGCGTGCCCTTCCACGCCATGGAAGGCTACCTGGCCAAGCTGATCCGCCAGGGCGAGTCGGTCGCCATTTGCGAACAGATGGGTGAAGCCACCGGCAAGGGCCCGGTGGAGCGCAAGGTGGTGCGCATCGTCACCCCCGGCACGCTGGTGGATGCCGAACTGCTGAGCGAAAAATCCGAATCCGTGCTGATGGCCGTGCACCAAGGGCCGCGCAACCGCTGCGGCCTGGCGTGGCTAAGCGTGACGCAGGGTGTGGTGCACCTGGCCGAGTGCACACCCGACGCCGTGCCCGAGTGGGTGGCGCGTGTCAGCCCGAGCGAGCTGGCCTACAGCACAGGTGCTACTCAGGCCTTTGAATACCGGCTCAAGCGCCTGCGCCAAGGCACCAGTGGGGTCAACGCGCTGTACACCACAGCCCGCCCGGAATGGCAGTTCGACGCCGCTTTGGGCCAGCGCAAACTGCTGGACGCCTTGCAGGCCGCCAGCCTGGCCAGCTGGAATGCGCAGGACCTGCCGCTGGCGCACGCCGCCTGCGCCGCACTGCTGGGCTACGCCGAACACACCCAGGGCCGCGCGCTGACGCACATCAGCGCCGTGCAGGTGCAGCGCGACGACGAACTGATCGACCTGCCCCCCGCCACCCGGCGCAACCTGGAACTGGTGCAGACGCTGCGCGGCGAGGACTCGCCCACGCTGTTTTCGCTGCTGGACACCTGCATGACCGGCATGGGTAGCCGTATGCTCAAGAGCTGGCTGCTGGCGCCGCGGCGCGACCGCACGCAGGCCCAACAGCGACTGGACGCGATTGCCACGCTGAAAAACGGCACGCTACACAGCTCGACGCTGGCACTGTGGCAGGGTCTGCGCCTGCAGCTCAAGGGCAGTGCCGACGTGGAGCGCATCACCGCCCGCACCGCACTGCGCCAGGTGCGGCCGCGCGAACTCGTCGCGCTGGTTGTGACGCTACAAAAAACAGAGCAGCTTGCACAGTCCCTGCGAGGGCTGGAGGCCTATTTGGCCACTATTGCCGAGGACCTGCAGCCGCCTCCGGCCTGCGCCGCCCTGCTACTGCAGGCCATCGCACCCGAGCCCGCCGCGCTGGTGCGCGACGGCGGCGTAATCGCCAGCGGGTTTGACGCCGAACTGGACGAACTGCGCGCCATCCAGACCAACTGCGACGGCTTCCTGCTGGACCTGGAGGGCCGCGAACGCGCCCGCACCGGCATCCCGAACCTGCGGGTGCAGTTCAACAAGGTGCATGGTTTCTACATCGAGGTTACCCAAGGCCAGGCCGACAAGGTGCCCGACGACTACCGCCGACGCCAGACGCTCAAAAATGCCGAGCGTTTCATCACCCCGGAACTGAAAGCCTTTGAGGACAAGGCACTATCGGCCCAGGAGCGCGCCCTGGCGCGCGAAAAGTGGCTGTTCGACCAGGTGCTGGACCAGTTGCAGGCCTTTGTGCCCATGCTGACCCGCACCGCGCGCGCCCTGGCCGCGCTGGACGCGCTGTGCACGCTGACCGAGCGCGCGCTGACGCTGGGCTGGTGCGCGCCACAATTCGCGGTGGAACCGTGTATCGACATCACGCAAGGCCGTCACCCGGTGGTGCAGGCGCGACTGGCGGAGTTGTCCAGCGGCGCCTTCATCGCCAACGACACGTACATGGGCCCGAAGCAGCGGCTGCAGGTCATCACCGGCCCGAACATGGGCGGTAAATCCACCTATATGCGCCAGGTGGCGCTGATCGTGCTGCTGGCGAGCATTGGCAGCTATGTGCCGGCGCAGGCCTGCCGGCTCGGCCCAATTGACGCCATCCACACCCGCATCGGCGCCGCAGACGACCTGGCCAACGCCCAGTCCACCTTCATGCTGGAGATGACCGAGGCCGCGCAGATCCTGCATGCCGCCACACCGCACAGCCTGGTGCTGATGGACGAAATTGGCCGCGGCACCAGCACCTTTGACGGGCTGGCCCTGGCCAGCGCGATTGCCACCCAGTTGCACGACAAGACCCAGGCCTTCACGCTGTTTGCCACCCACTACTTCGAGCTGACCGAGTTCCCGGCCACGCACCACCAGGCGCTCAATGTGCATGTGAGCGCCACCGAGTCGGGGCGCGACATCGTGTTCCTGCATGAAATCCAGAGCGGCCCGGCCAGCAAGAGTTACGGCATCCAGGTCGCCCGCCTGGCCGGCATGCCCGCCGCCGTGCTGAACCAGGCGCGCCATACCTTGAACGCCCTGGAGCTGCAGGCCACCGAATCCCAGGCCCAGGTGGATTTGTTTGCCGCTCCACCCGCTATTGAAACCATAGCTGCCAGTGCATTGGAGACGAGGCTTGCAGCCATCAATCCCGATGCGCTGAGCCCGCGCGAAGCGCTGGAGGCGCTGTACCAACTGAAGGCGCTGGCGGAGAAAGCCTGAATACACACCGCCCTTTACACTACAGGGTTTCCCCCAACGCCTTTCCGACATGACCTACTGCGTCGCCATCAAACTCAACGCCGGCCTGGTGTTCCTCTCCGATTCCCGCACCAACGCCGGGCTGGACCAGATCAGCACCTTCCGCAAGATGATCGTCTACGAAAAGCCGGGCGACCGCTTCATGGTGCTGCTGTCGGCCGGCAACCTGAGCATCTCGCAATCCGTGCGTGAAATCCTGCAGGTGGAAAAGCTCAAGGACTTTGATGCCGATGAGGGCATCACCATCTGGAACGCCAAAAGCATGTTCGATGCGGCCCGCGTACTGGGCTCAGCCATTCGCCGCGTGCAGGAGCGTGATGGCGCCGCACTGAAGGCTTCCGGGGTGGATTTCAACGTGTCGCTGATCTTCGGCGGCCAGATCCGGGGCGAAGGCATGCGCCTGTTCCAGGTCTATTCGGCCGGCAACTTCATCGAGGCCACGCCGGAGACGCCGTACTTCCAGGTCGGCGAGTCCAAATACGGCAAGCCGGTGCTGGACCGCGTCATCACCCCCCACATACCGCTGGACGAGGCCGCCAAGTGCGCCCTGGTGTCCATGGATTCCACGCTCAAATCCAACCTGTCGGTGGGGCTGCCACTGGACATGGTGGTCTACGAGGCCAACCAGTTCCAGACCGACCGCGTGGTCTGCATTGACGAGAACAACCCGTACTTCAAGATGCTGCACGACAGCTGGGGCCAGAAGCTGCGCGAGGTGTTTGACAGCATCGAAGACCCGGCCTGGGACGGTGGCCAGACCAACGTGCCGCTGATGATTGGTTCAACGCGCAGCCTGCCACTCAAGAAAATCTCCACGCCGCAGGAAAAGCTCATTTGATGATTGTTTTCTCCCACGCCAACAGTTTTCCAGCCAGCACCTACCGGGTGCTGTTCAAGGACTTGCGTTCGCGCGGCTACACCATCAAGGCCGTGGAAAAGTTTGGCCACGACCCGCGCTACCCCGTCAGCAACAACTGGCCCCATGTCGTGCAACAGTTGGTGGACTTCACGCAGGACGTGGCGGCCAAGACCGGCAGCCCGGTGTGGTTGGTGGGCCATTCGCTGGGCGGGTTCCTGAGCCTGATGGCGGCATCGCGCAACCCCGAGTTGGCGCGCGGCGTGCTGCTGATCGACTCACCTCTGCTAGGTGGCTGGCGCTCGACGGCCGTCGGAGTCATGAAAACCACGCAGATGTTTGGCTCACTCTCGCCAGGTGCGGTGAGCCAGCGCCGTCGCAACAACTGGCCCACGGTGCAGGCCGCCTACGACCATTTCCGCCACAAGAAAGCCTTTGCCAAGTGGGACGATGCCGTGCTGAGGGATTATTGTCAGCACGGAACACTGGAAGCCGACGGCAAACGCGTGCTGAGCTTTGACCGGCATGTCGAAACCCAGTTTTACAACACGCTCCCGGACAATCTGGAGCAACTGCTGGCACGCCACCCGCTCAAATGCCCGGCCAGCTTCATTGGCGGGCTGGCGTCACATGAAATGAAACAGGTCGGCATGGCCACGACAGAGCGCATCACCCGGGGGCGCGTCATGATGCTGGATGGCAGCCACCTGTTCCCGATGGAGAAACCGGCCGCCACGGCCGCCGCCATTGAGGCCGCGTTGCGCAACATGGACTCCGAAAGCCGGAAATAAACCGGTTTTCCGGCCATTTGGCCTATGCGGGGCTAAAGTCCCGCTAAAAACTGCACGATAAAAGACAAAGCCGGTACTATCGTTTCCATCCGGCAGACGCAGGGTCGTGACCTCTCGGCACTGCGCATGGTCGGCGTAGGCAACCTTATACCCATACAACCGTGTTTGCTTTTCTATTCGTCCTCGCAGCCATTGACGTCTTTGTCCAGGTACGCGATCGCAACAACGGTTCGTCGGATACTACGCCTGCGACCAGCACGTCGCCCACAACGACACCCACCAGTGCCGTTCCCAGCCTGACCACCGCACAACTCGCTGCCATGAGCACGGCGGAGATTGCCGCCCTGACCACCACCCAGGTCGCCGCCCTGACCAGCGACCAGATTGGTGTGCTGACCCCTACCCAGGTCGCAGCACTGGAGCTCGTGGACGTGGCGGTACTCAACACCGCCGCCATTGCCGCCCTGAACTCCGACCAGATCCAGGCTCTGACCACCGACCAGATCGTCGCGCTGACCACGGCCCAGGTGCGCGCCATCAAAACCGCCGACATCGGCGCGCTGCGCACGGACCAGATCGCCGCACTGGAAACCCGCGACGTTGCCGCACTGACCACGGCCCAGATCCATGCGCTGACCAAAGGCCAGATCGACTCACTGACCACGGCCCAGATCCGTGCATCGACCACCGGCCAGCTCAGCTCACTAACCACCAATGATGTGGCTGCTCTGGGCACCGCGGTCATCGGAGCGCTGAGCACCGCGGCCATCAATGCCCTGAGCACCGACGCCTTTGCGGCGCTGGGCACCGACCAGATCGCGGCCCTAACCACGGAGCAGTTCGGCGCGCTGGCTACGAAACAGGTTGCCGCGCTGACCACCAGCCAGGTGGCCGCCATCGAGACGGCGGACCTGGCGGCCCTGAGCACGGCCGGCATCGTGGCCTTGAGCACTGGCGACGTCACTGCGCTGGGCACCGACCAGATCCGCGCGCTGACCACCCGCCAGGTGGCCGCCATCGAAACCCGCGACGTGGCAGTGCTGTCCTCGACCCAGTTGGCAGCCATGTCCAGCAGCCAGATTGCGGCACTGGGCAGCGCGCAAATGGGCGCGCTGGGCACCAGCGGTATCAGCGCACTGAGCTCCGCGACTGTGGGCGCACTCAGTACCGCCGCGATCACGTCACTGGGCACGGCAGCTATTGCGGCACTCGCCACCAGCCAGATTGCGGCACTGACCACCGCCCAGGCGGCTGCGCTGAGCACTGCCCAGATCGCCGCACTGAGCACAGGCCAGATCGCCGCCATTCCGACAGCCGACGTGGCTGCCCTGAGCACCGCCGCCATCGTGGCACTGAGCACCGAAGACGTTGCCGGGCTCAGCACCGCCCAGATCGCCGCCCTGACGACCAAACAGATTCCCGCCATTGAGACGCGAGACATCGTAACGCTGAGCAGCGCGCAAGTTTCCGTCCTGTCCACCGCACAGCTGGCTGCACTGACCACGGCGCAAATGGCAGCCCTGACGGCCAGCGGGGCGTTGACGGTGACCCAATTACCACCCAGTGGTATCGCCAGCCTGTCAACGACCACCATTGCCGCTTTAAGCACCAGCCAGATCGCAGGACTCAGTTCCGGCCAGATTGGCGCGCTGACCGCTGTGCAGGCCGCAGCGCTGAGCACCGATCAGGCAGCCGCCATCGGAACCGCCGACATTGGCGCACTGAGCACCGCGGCCATTGTGGCCCTGAACACGGCAGACTTTGTGGCACTGAACACCGGCCAGGTTGCGGCGCTGGGCACCGCGCAGATCGCGGCCATCGAGACCCGTGACCTGGTGATGTGGAACACGGATCAGGTCGGCGCACTGACGCCCAGCCAGATTGGCGCGCTGACGGCAACGCAGATGACCGCGCTGACCACCAGCGGTGCCCTGACCATTGCCAACCTCAGCCCCGCATCCATCGCCGGCCTGTCAACCTACACCATTGCGGCCCTGACGACCGGGGAGGTGGCCTCGCTGACCACCAACCAGATTGCCGCACTCACCAGCGACCAGATCGTTGCACTGACCACCGCCGAGGTCAAGGCGCTGACCACCGACCAAGTGGGCGTGCTGAACTCCAGCCAGCTCGGTGCGCTGGAAACGCGGGACGTGGCAGTGCTGACCACCGACCAGATTGGCGCCCTGTCCACCAACCAACTGGGCGCCTTCGGCACGGCCCAGGTGGGAGCACTGAACACTGCAGACGTCCGCGCACTGGGCGTTAACGGAATTGCGGCACTCAACACGGCCACTATTGGTGCGTTGTCCACATCGGGCATTGCGGCGCTGACCACTGACCAGATCATCGCGCTCGGCTCAAGCCAGATCGCGGCACTCAAGACCAACCAGATCGCCGCGCTGAGCAGCGACCAGACCGCAGCCATTGAAATTGCCGACATGCCGGCCTTGGGCACCAGCGCCATCGTGGCACTCAGCACCGCCGCCGTGAAGGCGCTCACCACCGACCAGATGGTGGCACTGTCCACCCAACAAGTGGCTGCCATCGAGACCCGTGATGTCGCCGTATTGGGCAGCCAGCAGATCGCGGCGTTGAATACGTCCCAGATCGGCGCCATGGGCTCAGCCCAGGTTGGTGCCCTGAATACTTCGGCCGTGGTGGCCCTGGGCACCGGGGGTATCACCGCACTCGGAACCGCCGCGCTGTCCGCGCTCGGAACCGCCAGCACCGCGGCCCTGACCACCGACCAGATTGTTGCGCTCAACACGAACCAGATCGCCGCGCTGAAAACCAGCCAGATCGCCGCCTTGACCACCAGTCAGGTGGCCGCCATCGAAACGGCAGACCTTGCCGCCCTGGGCACGGCCGCCATCGTGGCGTTGAACACGGCCGATTTCAAGACGCTCACCACCGACCAGATGGCGGCAATGGGCACCAACCAGATTCCGGCCATCGAGACACGCGACCTGGCAGTGCTGACCAGCACCCAGGTGGGCGCGATGTCGCCCAACCAGATCAACGCACTGACCTCCACGCAACTGAATACGCTGATGGTCTCGGGCGCCCTGCCCCTGACCAGTTTCACCACATCGGCCATTGCCGCGTTGCCCACGGCTACCGTGGCGGCGCTGAGCACAGCGCAGATAGCCTCGCTATCCACCGACCAGGTGGTCGCATTGACCACCGCGCAGGTCGTGGCCCTGAGCACACAAGGCGTGGGTGCACTGACCACCGACCAGGTGGGCGCGCTGGAGACTCGCCAGATTGCCGCCATCGAAACGCGGGATATTGCCGCACTGAACAGCGACCAGGTAGGCGCTCTACACACGGCACAGGTCGTCGCCTTGGGTACGGCGCAGGCCGGCGCCCTGGGCAGTGCCAATGTCCAGGCACTTGGCACTGCCGGGGTTGGAGCCCTGAGCACCGGTGCCGTGGCGGCGCTGAGCACGGCGGGCATTGCGGCGCTGACTACCGACCAGATCGTCGGTCTGGCATCGGCCCAGGTCGCGGCACTCAAGACCAACCAGATTGCCGCACTGAGCACCGACCAGGTGGTGGCCATCGAGACCGCCGACATTGGCGCGCTCGGCACGGCGGCCATCGTGGCTTTGAACACGGCGGACTTCCAGGCCATCACCACCGACCAGATCCGGGCGCTGGGCAGTGCCCAGATTGCCGCCATTGAAACCCGCGACATCGCAGTCCTGAGCACCGACCAGTTCCTGGCCATGGGCACCACGCAAATTGGTGCGTTGTCCACGGCGCAAATGGCAGCACTGACCACCGGTGACGTGATTGCCCTGGGAACCGGCGTCAGTGCCCTGAGCACCCAGGCCATTGCAGCGTTGAACACGCTGGCAATTTCCGCCCTGACCACCGACCAGATCGTCGGGCTGACCTCGGACCAGGCGGCCGCCCTCAAGACCAACCAGGTTGCCGCACTGACCACCGACCAGGTGGCAGCCATCGAGACGGCTGACGTTGCCGCCCTGAGCACGGCCGCCATCGTGGCGCTGAACACGGCAGACTTTGCGGCGCTGAACACCGACCAGATCCAGGTCCTCACCACCCGCCAGATTGCCGCCATCGAGACCCGCGACCTGGCTGCACTGAACACCGACCAGGTTGTGTCCCTGACCACGGATCAGGTCTACGCCCTCAAATCCAGTCAGATCGGTGCGCTGACCACAGACCAGGTCGTCGCCCTGGGAACGGCGGACATCGCGGCCATTGCCACGTCATCCATTGCCGGCATCAGCACGGACCAGATCCAGGTGCTGTCCACGGATCAGGTGGCTTCACTAACGGCATGTCAATACGGTGCAATGAGTGCCAATCAGAAGAACGCGATGTCCACGGACCAGACGCACAGCTTGAACACTGGAAGCAGTACGCCGCTGGTACTTGACCTCAACGGCAACGGCATCCTGTCGCAAAGCATTGACAACGGTGTGCGCTTTGACCTGTTTGCCACCGGTACCAAAGTTGTAACCGGCTGGACTGACCCGGGTGATGGCTTCCTCGTCATGGACCGCAACCACGACGGCATCATCAACGACGGCTCGGAGCTGTTTGGCGACAGCACCATCCTGCCCAACGGCCAAAAGGCCCGGAATGGCTACGAGGCACTGGCGGCGCTGGACACTAATCACGACGGCGTGATCAACAACAAAGACCTTAACTTTGCCGACCTGAAGGTCTGGACCGACACCAACTCCAACGGCGTTACTGATCCTGGCGAGTTGCACACTCTGGCGGACTTGGGCATCAACGAGCTCTCACTGAACACTATCGCCATGTCAACCAAGGACAACGGCAATACCTTGGGACTGATGTCCACCTACATGACCGGCGCGGACCGCCAGCACATCTTGGGCGACGTCTGGTTTGCAACCGAGAAGGTCACAGCCGCATCCACACCGGGGCTGACCGCCCCGTCCACACAGTCAAACATCCTGTCGGTTGAACCAACGCCGATTCAGTCCGGTGTGATTGGTTTGGTGGATGCCATGGCCGCATTTGCGCAAAGCCATCCCAATATGAATTTCAATTTGTCTGAGACAACCACAAATGCATCTGCGGTGCAATCGGCCACCAGTGGATATTCGGCCGCAAACTCCACGAGCCAGCTGGTGCAGGCACTGAGCCAGTTCGATGCCAACGGCAACCTGGTCAGCAGTACCAATGGCCAACAAGATGCCGTGGCCAGCCTGTCGGCCACCGACTCCAGGCGCCAGTCGCTGGCCGCCTCGGGCCAGTTGGCGGTCAGCGGAGCCTAGGCTCCGCGCCGAAAGCTTACGCCGCCCAGTGCACCGTGCCGGTCCACGCAGTGGCCAGCACGACGATGCCAAACGCAATGCGGTACCAGGCAAAGCCGGTGAAGCTGTGCGTGGCAATGAAGCGCAACAGCCAGCGTATGCACAGCCAGGCACTGATGAACGACACCACAAAGCCCACCGCAAATAGCGGCGTGTCGGCCATGGACAGAATGCTGCGCTCCTTGTACAGGCTGTAGACGCCCGCCCCAATCAGCGTGGGAATGGCCAGAAAAAAGGAGAACTCCGCCGCAGCCTTGCGCGACAGGCCCAGCAACATGCCGCCGATGATGGTCGCTCCACTGCGGCTGGTGCCCGGAATCATGCCCAGACACTGGACCATCCCCACCTTAAATGCGTCCCACGGTGTCATGTCGTCAACACTATGGATACGTGGCTGCGGATGGGCAACCTTCTCCACCCACAGAATGATGAGGCCGCCCACGATGAACGCCCCTGCCACCACGCCGGGATTGAACAGATAGCCCTTGATGGCCTTGTAGACCAGCAGGCCCAACACCCCCGCGGGCATGAAACCCACCACCACGTTCAGCGCAAAACGCTGTGCCTGTCGACTGCTAGGCAGGGTGCACAACGTGACCCAGATCTTCTGCCAGTAGAACAACACAACCGCCAGAATGGCGCCGGTCTGGATGGCAATGTCAAACACCTTGGCCTTGTCGTCATCAAAGCCCAGCAGGGCTCCGGTCAAAATCAGATGCCCGGTACTGGAAATGGGCAGAAACTCGGTCAAGCCCTCGACGATGCCCATGACGACCGCCTTGATCAGCAATGCAATGTCCAACACAACTCCTTAGATATAAAAAGGCTGTAGCCCTCGTGTAAGCTGCGTATACAGCTCCTCAATTGATAGCATACCGGTACAGACATTGCACCCGGCAACAGCTTGGCATACAGTCAAAGCCACATTCTCCCCTACCTCGACCCGGAACCGCCATGCACAAGCCCTTTTGCACCGCCCTGCTCCTGCTGACACTGCTGGCCCAAGCCAGCGCCCAGACCGAAGAACAACGCAGCACGCTGGCAGACCAGCAGGAGGTGGCCGTCACCATCTACAACGAGAACCTGGCCCTGGTGAAAGACCAGCGCAAGCTGCAACTCAAACCCGGCAATTCGGCACTGGCCTTTCGCGATGTCAGCGCCCGCATGCGCCCCGAAACCGCTCTCTTGCGCAGCACCAGCGCGCCAGGCAGCCTGGCCGTGCTGGAGCAGAACTTCGACTTCGACCTGCTGACGCCGCAGAAGCTGATGGAAAAATACGTGGGCCGCAGCGTGAGCATCATCCGCACCAACCCGGCCACCGGTGTGGAGACCACCGAACAAGCCGAGGTGCTGTCGGCCAACAACGGCGTGGTGCTGAAGATTGGCCAGCGCATCGAGACCGGCATCCCCGGGCGCATCGTCTATGGCGATGTGCCACCCAACCTGCGCGATCGCCCCACACTGGTGATGGCGCTGGACAACAGCGGCGCCGCGCAACAAACGGTGGAACTTAGCTACCTGACCGGCGGCCTGGCCTGGAAGGCCGACTACGTGGTGGAGTTGAACGCTGCAGAGGATGCGCTCGACATTTCCGGCTGGGTCACGCTCACCAACACCAGCGGAGCCACCTACCGCAAGGCCCGGCTGCAACTGGTGGCCGGCGATGTGAACCAGGTCCGCCCCCAGATGGAAGGCCGACTCATGCCCATGGCCGCACCCGCGCCGGCCATGGCCAAGGCCAGAAGCGACATGGCCGAAGAGTCGCTGTTTGAATACCACCTCTACACCCTGAACCGCCCCACCACCATCGCCGAGAACCAGACCAAGCAGGTCTCGCTGCTGTCGGCATCCGGCGTGCCCGCGCGCAAGGAGCTGCTGCTCAAAGGCAATGACTACTACTACCAAAGCAGCTATGGCGAGCTGGGCCAGAAAATGAAGGTGGCGGTGTTCGTGGAGTTTGACAACAAGGAAAGCGCGCACCTGGGTATGCCGCTGCCCAAGGGCATCATCCGCGTCTACAAGAAAGACAAAGCCGGCAACGCCCAGTTCATTGGCGAAGACCGGGTGGACCACACGCCCAAGAACGAAACCGTGCGCCTCAAGCTGGGGGACGCCTTTGACGTGACCGCCGACAAGAAGCAGACCGACTTCAAGAAACTAAGCGGCACCGGCAAATACAACTACGTGTTCGAGAGCGCCTACGAGGTTCTGCTGAAGAACGCCAAGAAAGAGGCCGTGACCGTCACCGTGCAGGAGCCCATGCCGGGCGACTGGCAGGTCCTGAGCGAGAGCCACCCCCACACCAAGAGTGCCAGCAACACCGCGGTCTGGAAGATCAGCGTGCCGGCCGAGGGCAGCACCAAACTGGTCTACCGCAGCCTGGTGCGCTACTGAAACCCGTCCGACGGCCTGCATTTCGCGCCGCGGCGTCCGCATTTGGCACCAAAACGCGGCTCCTTCATCGCAAGGCGGTATCCCTGAGGAAGCGGCGACGGCACAGTACGCCCATCGCCAACCAACCCAGGAGTTTCGCCATGTTGATGCACATCCTCTCCGCCACCCCTAAGTGGGTATTCGTCCTGTTTGCTGCCCTGCTGTGGCTGGGCCTGCAGCAGATGCTGCCCCGCCGTGTGCGCCTGAACCGCGCCACGCTGATGCCCCTGATCATGACGGCTTTGTCGCTGTACGGCGTCGCATCGGCCTTCGGTGGCTTGCCCATCGCCCTGCTGGCCTGGCTGGTTGGAACGACTGTGGCCTTCATCACCACGCTGCAACTGCAGTCCAGTGCCGGCATCCACTATGACGCGACCAACCGGCGCTTCCTGATGCCCAGCAGCGTGGTGCCGCTGGCCCTGTTCATGGGCATCTTCCTTACCAAGTACGCCGTGGGTATCAGCATCGGCATGCAAGCCAGCCTGGCCCGCGACGTCAACTTCGCGCTGACCGTCAGCTCCCTGTACGGAGCCTTCAGTGGCATCTTCCTGGCCCGTGCCGCACGCCTGTGGCGCATGGCCCTGCAACATGGCAACGCCCTGCAAACCGCCTGAAAGCTCGCGCTGGCTCCCCTAGAATCGTCTCCACCATGACCACCAACCAAACGCCGATGACCCCGCAAGAAATGGATCGCCTGGCGCGCAAGCGCGCCGGGGCCAAGCTGGGCTGGTATTTCCATGCCGCGGTGTATGTGGTGGTCAACCTGTTCATGTATGCCATGTCCGAGTACGGATTTGGGCACCGCACCTGGTCGGTGAAACCCCTGCTGGGCTGGGGCCTGGGTCTGGCGCTGCATGGCGCCTCGGTCTGGCTGCTGGGCGCCGGCGGCAACCTGCGTGAGCGCATGGTGCAGGCCGAGCGCGAGCGCCTGCAGCGCGAGCAGGACCGGCGCAGAGGATCATGATGCGCATCGACTGGATCGACAAGCTGCGGCACTTCCTGCAGACCATGGCCTTCAGCCTGACCGTGTCCGCCGTCCAGTACGCCTTTCGACCAGAACACCCCTACGAAGTAACCATGGTGTACTCCCTGGCCATTGGTTTTTTCATCTGGGCGAGTGTCGATTTCGGTCGCCACCTGTTTCCCTCCACGCTGGAGACCGGCTGGCCCGAGGGTCGTGCGGGCGTGATCCTGCCCCTTGCCGGCATCGCCCTGGGCTACACGCTGGGCACGCTGGCGAGTGACAGCTGGTTCGGCTGGTCATCCTGGAGCGACCAGGGGCTGCCGGAGCTGCGCCTGTCGCTGCTGATCACACTCGTGGCTGGCGGCTCCATCACCTACTACTTCTATATCCGTAACAAGGCCGCCTACCTGCAGGCCCGCATGATCGAAGCGCGTCAGCACGCCAACGAGGCCAAGCTCAAGCTGCTGGAAACCCAGCTAGAGCCGCACATGCTGTTCAACACGCTGGCCAACCTGCGCGTGCTGATTGGCACCGACCCAGCACGCGCCCAGGACATGCTGGACCGCATCGTGGCCTACCTGCGTGCCACACTGGCTGCCTCGCGTGCCAGCAGCCACCCACTGGAGTGCGAGTTCGAACGCCTGCACGACTACCTGGAGTTGATGGCCGTGCGCATGGGGCCGCGCCTGCGCTACACGCTGGACCTGCCGCCCGATCTGGCACAGCAGAGCGTGCCCACGCTGCTGCTGCAGCCGCTGGTGGAGAACAGCATCAAACACGGCCTGGAGCCCAAGCTGCAGGGCGGCGACATCACCGTGCGCGCGCTGCGTGAAGACGGCTTGCTGGTGCTGCAGGTCAGCGACACTGGCGTCGGCTTTGATACCCAGGCACCTGAAGCGGGCGGCTTTGGCCTGGCCCAGGTGCGCGAGCGCATGGCCACCGCCTTTGATGGCCTGGGCCGCGTCGAGCGCAAATCCACACCGGGCCAGGGCACCACCGTGCTGCTGCACTTGCCCCTTGCCCCCTGACACACCATGACCCATCCCACCGCCCTGATCGCCGAAGACGAACCCCTGCTGGCCCAGGCCCTGCAGGCCGAGCTGGCGCGTGCCTGGCCGGACCTGCGCATCGTCGCCAGCGTGGGGGATGGCGCCTCTGCCGTGCAGCAGGCGCTGGCCCTGCAACCCGATGTGCTATTTTTCGATATCCGCATGCCGGGCCTCAGTGGCCTGGAAGCTGCCGCCGAACTGGCCGAGCAGTGGCCGCCCGCCAGCGCGCCCACTCGGCCTTTCCCCGCCCTGGTGTTCGTAACCGCCTACGACCAATACGCCGTGCAGGCCTTTGAGGCCCAAGCGGTGGACTACCTGCTGAAACCCGTGCAGGCCCAGCGACTCCAGAAGACAGTAGAAAAACTGGCGCTAGCCCTCGCCAAACCTGCGCAGGCAGCTATCAATTTTGAAGCAACCCTGGGGCAATTGCGCGGCCTGCTGGCCAGCCCCACGGCTGCGCCCGCGGCGCCGCTGCGCGTGATCCAGGCCAGCGTGGGCAGCACCATCCGCATGGTGCCGATCGACGACGTGCTGTGCTTCGAGGCCGCCGACAAATACGTGCGCGTGCTCACGGCCGAGCGTGAGTACCTGATCCGCACCCCGCTCAAGGAGTTGCAGGAGCAACTCGACACGTCGGTGTTCTGGCAGATTCACCGTGGCACCATCGTGCGTGCTTTGGCCATTGACGCGGTCACCCGCGACGAGGCCGGGAAGACATTTGTGGCCCTGCACGGACTGAAGGAGAAGTTCGTCGTCAGCCGGCTCTACGGCCATTTGTTCAAGGCCATGTAAGCTGGAGCCGGCAGCACAGCCACCACGTTGTACACCAGCCCCAAGCCATGTCACCTCTTCGCCCCTGCATTGCCGCCCTACTGCTCGCGACCTTGTCCGGCGCCACCCTGGCATTCCAGCCCCTGATCACCGACGACACTGGCACCCAGGGACAGGGCGGCAAACAGATCGAGATTGCCTATGTCGACGAGCAGGCATCCCTGGCCGGCGACACCACGCGAACCCGCACGCTGCCGCTGGTCTACACCTGGGGCGCCAGCGACACGCTGGATGTGTACCTGGGCATCGTGCCCACACAAATTCGCTCCAGCATTCCCGGCGTGGACACCGGCGGTCTGGGCAACACTGCGCTGGGCGCCAAGTGGCGCTTTTGGGAGCGTGCCGATGGCGGCACCAGCGTGGCGATCAAGCCGGAGATTCGTCTGCCGGTCGGTGCCGGCCAGGAGGCTGCCGGCCTGGGTGCCGGCATGACCTCCTATGGTCTGACGCTGATCCTGACGCAGGAACTGCCTTTCGGTGCCATCCACTTCAATCTGGGGAAAGGCCGTGACCTGTTTCTGGACCCGGACGCCAATCCCCACGCGACCACGCTTCATGTGTCCATGGCGCCGGTCTGGAACCTCAGTGCGCAATGGAAACTGGCCCTGGGGCTGGGCCGCGAGTTCGTGTCGACCGAGGGTGACACCACCAATACCCGGTTTGTCCAGATCGGGGCCATCTATTCCCCCAGCAAGGACATCGACATCGCACTGGGTGTGCTGCGCAATACGGACGATGCTTTGCCACAAACGACCACCACCACCGCTACACTGGGTCTGACCTGGCGCTTTCACTAAGCGCCACGCAACGCTCAGAACCGCGTGCCGATGCTGGTGCGGATCACGTCGTCACTGGTGAAGTTGGTGTTGGGGTCAAACGCCAGGCGTACAAAGAATCGCGGCCAGTCGTAGGTGAGCGTGACCCCTACCCGGTTGATGCTGTCCCCATTGACCAGCCCGCGTTTGAACAGCAGATCCAGCGTGAACCGGTCACCGCCATTGACCGGAACACGGTACACCGCGTGCAGATGTTGCTGATCAGGATTCTCCCGGTCATCACGGGTATAGCTCAGCGAATAGCTGACACCGTCCGGCACCCGGTAACCACCACTGAGGGTCCATGCATCGTTGGGGTCGAAGTTGAGGTTGTAATAGGGTGCAAGATTCGTGCGGCCATAGCCTGCGCCCACGAACCAGGTCTTGCCGGTCTCAACATTGATGCTGCCGCCAGCAAACCCGCCCGACGCCAATTGCAGCGAGGGCGACCAGCGAACCGCATCGCCATAGGTCTGGTCCCAGCCAGCACGCAACTGGTGGGAATCCAGGCCGCTGGCATCAAAGTAACCCAGCCAGGTGGTACCGATGGCCGAGGTATTGCGCAGATTGGCATCGAGCCCGTTGCCGCTGTCACTGAAGCGGTACGACCCCAGCGTCAGCTTGAATGCAGGATCAGCATCGCCGTCCTGCGCCAAGACGGTGCCACAACTGGCGAGCAGGGCCATGGTGAGCAGAAACCTGGACCAGGATGAAAGGTGGAGAGAGGTGCGCATGGATGACTCCGTTCAGGATCTCAATTCAGAATTCACTGTGCCAGCGCAGGGAATAGGTCGTCACCGGGCCGCGGTCGCGGTTGTATCCGGGGTTCGTGATCCACTGGAAACCCGCACTGACGGCCGATTGCAGTTTGCCCACACGAATGGTCCAGTCGGGCAAGGCAACGCGGTAATAAGCCTCCAGCACACGCTCGCTGTCATAGTTCAGCTGGCCGTCCCCCAGAAAGAAGCCCTGGCCTCCCGCCGACAGATAGGATTGGTGGGCGTCCGACAAACCGTTCACCGCATACGATACGCCCCAACGGTCCTGCCCCCGTCCCCAGGGTGCACCAGAGAACTGGCCGCCGACGGCGTACTGCCGGTCAATTTCGGCAAAGGCATAGGTTTCCAGATCACCGCTGTTGCGACTGGTTCGTACAAAAAAGCCTGCATCCTCATCCAGCGGCACTTCCAGCGTCAGGCCCCAACCGGTCTTGGTCTGGTCCTGGCGCACCAGGCCCACGTCGGGAACGCCACCCAGTGCCAATGCATCGGCAAAACTGCCGGCGTTGATCCGGTTGCGAAACAGCAAAGCCCGTGCCCGCAATGGCCCCGCAGCCACCGCGACGGGCAGATCGCTCTCCACTTCAAACTGGTCGCCAAAGTGTCGATCCAACGCGTTGTCTAGTGTCAGCCCGTTGCTTTCCAAGGGCTGCATGGCGCGTCCGAAGCGGAAAGCCCAGCCCGGCGCCTGGTACTCGGCCATGGCACCTACGGTGTAACCCCGCGCATCGGCCGCGTAGTCCCAGGCGCCATGCGTCAGGAACGACCAGTTCATGAACTGCGACCGTGGGTCTTTGGCGTAGGGATTGGTATCGAAATAGTCCAGCAGACTGAAGTTTCCGATACGCAGGGTCCAGCGCCTGGCAGTGCCCTGCCCGCCCAATTCGTTGAAACCGGGTTCAATGGCCTGTGCCTCGCCCCCCAGGTCGAAGCGCTGCTGCAGGAAGAAACGTGCCCGGTACACATTGAGACTGGCGCTGCTGCCGCGTGCCAACTCTCCATTGCTGATGCCACCGGCACCCAGCAGGTTGGAGAATGGCACCCCCAGCGCACCTTCCGGATTCAGGTGCAGCTGCGCACCATCCCACAGACGCACGCCCAGATCGCCGGTCACCGTGAACGAATAGGAGGTCTCCGCCAGCGGACTTAGGGAATTGGGCCCGCTGTAGGCCGCATTGAAGGCGGGCTTGGACTGCCAGATGTAGGTGGTCTGCGCGTGCAGGGCGAACTGCGGCGGTTCTTCAGGATCAGATTGGGCCACTGCCCAGGTGGAATATGAACATAATGCTATCAAAAATATAGCGCCCTGGATGTGGCGCAGAGACCGAATCGAATTTTTCATGGCGTGATTGTGCCTTCAGTATGTGACGCTGAGCGTCCACATGTCGCCGCCAAGGCTTCAGGCAAACTGAATCGTGACGCTGGCGCCGCCCCAGGCACTTTGCGCGATCGAGACCGCAGCGCCATGCAACGAGGCAATTTCCTTCACGATGGCCAGTCCAAGGCCGCTGCCCTCACCGTGGGCGGTGCTGCCGCGCACAAACCGTTCCAGCACGGATTCGCGCTCGCCTTCGGGAATGCCGGCGCCGGAGTCGGACACGCTGACGCACACGGGCCAGGCGGTGACGGAGATGACAATGCGCCCGCCTGCCGGGGTGTAGCGCAAGGCGTTGTCGATCAGGTTGCCCAAAGCCTCGCTCAGAAGCTCGGGTACGCCCTGCACCACGACATCGGCGTCCGCAGAGTCCAGTTCAATCTCGATGCGCTTGTGCAGCGCGACGTCCAGATACGTCTCACCGACCTCCGCTGCCAGATCGGAGAGGGACACCGGCACCATGTGCAGGCCGCTTCGGACCTCCGGGTCAAGCCGACTGAGTGAAAGCAGTTGCTGCACCAGTCTGGCTGTTCGCTGGGTGGTGTCGCCGAGTTCGCCCAGCACCGAACGCATGCTGGCCAGGTCCTTGGATTCGGCCGCTCTGGCCATGCCCAGCCGCAGGCCCGCCAGCGGGGTGCGCAGCTGGTGTGCAACCGTGGCGGCAAACTGGCGTTCGCGGTTCAGCATGGCGCGCACACGCTGCAGGAGATCGTTCAGCGCGGTCGCAAATGGCAGAAGCTCTCGGGGCACGCCGTCTATGGGTATGGGCTCCAGCGAGGTATGCGATTGCTCATTCCAGCCAGACGCGATGCGCTCCAGCGTGCCAATCGTGCGGCGCACGGCCAGGCCCATGATGAAGGCTGCCAGAATCACCAACGCCGCTTCGGGCGCCATGGTCAGCAACAGGTCGGCCCTGGCGCTGCGCCGCTTGATCAGGGTTTCGGCCACCAGAACCTGGACCTGGCCTCCGTCGGGGCTGGCGACCTGGACCTGGGCTACACGCACGTCCCGTCCTTGGTACCGGGAGTCGTAGACGCGCTCGCCCTGTTCAAACGACTTTTCGTGTTCGCCGGAGCGCGGGATGCCGGTTTGCCCGAACACATGCCGGTTGTCTTCCAGCACCTCAAAGGAGGTGCGGTCCACCACGTCGAAGGTCAGCAGCGCTTCACTCTGGGCTGAGAGCGCAATCACAGCCCGGTGGTTGACCACACGCACCTGCGCCGCCAGCGACCGGGCCGCATCCAGCAACCAGCGGTCAAATACGGTATCGACATGGTGCTGTGCGCCAAACACCCCCAGCGAAGCGATCATGACCACGATCACCAGCACCGGCAGCATGAGGTGCAGCCCCAGGTCGCTCTGCAGATGGTGTGTACGCAACAGTTTCACGGCGACACCTCCACGCCACTGCCATCCGGATCGACGCTGCACAGCCGGTAACCGAAGCCGCGCACGGTCTGCATACCCACGCCCGAATTCGCCAGCTTGCGCCGTAGTCTGGAGACATATACCTCAACCGCACTGTCACCCACTTCCAGGTTGCTCGCAGCCAGTGCTTCAATCAGTATCCGCTTGGACACCACGCGGGGCGCATGCCGCATCAGCAGGCCCAGCACCTCAAATTCACGCGGATACAGCTCCAACGGTTGGTCGTGCAAGAGCGCACGTCCTTCGTGGGGCAACCATACCAGCGCGCCCCACTGCAAGCCAGCGCCCGGCTGAATGTCGGCATTTCTGCGCTGCAGGGCTTCCAGGCGGGCATCCAGCTCCTCTGGCGCAAAGGGTTTGATCAGATAGTCGTCAGCACCGCTGCGCAAGCCGGCCACGCGATCAGCCACCTGGTCACGCGCCGTCAGCACCAGCACGGGCGTGCGCTTGTCGTGCTGGCGCATGCGTGCCAACCAGGCCAAACCATCGCCATCGGGCAGTTGCAAGTCCAGAACAATGAGATCAGCTCCCGCATCGTGCATGGCCGCACTGGCCTGGGCCAGCGTCCCGCAGGCCCGCACCACCCAGCGGCGAGATTGCCAGCGCAGGATCAGCTCACGGGTGATGGTGAGGTCGTCTTCAACCAGGAGTAGCTGCATCCGATTGCGTTAAGAAAGTGTCGTTGTCATGCGAAATATCCTCCGCCAGGCTGACCACCCCTGTCCCCTCTGACCGGGACTGATAGCCGATTGCAAGCTTGGCTGCGTAGTATCGCAGCCTTGTTCGCCGAACCAGGGCGGGCCTTCTTTGGGACACGATTCAGCATGACTATGAAACGCAAGTGGGCAGTGCTCACACTGAGCGCGGTGGCAGTTCTCGGCGCACTGGCATATTGGCAAATGGGCGCCAAATCGGCTGCCCAGACGGAGCACACCGGTGCAACGGCGGCGGCACCTGTGACGGATAGCGCCCACGCCAGCCTGCGCTACCCCGAATCCGCGCCCCAGTTGACGATGATCCTGGCGCGCGAGCTGCCGTCTTCGCCCGTGCCACTGACCGAGCCCTTGAGCGGTCGGGTGGTTTATGACGAGGACGCTACCGCGCGCATTGCAGTCAGTCTGTCCGGCCGCATTGTCCATCTCATGGCGGCTCCGGGCGATGCCGTCAAGGCGGGGCAGGTTCTGGCTGAAATCGATTCGCCGGACTTCGGTTCGGCTTCGGCAGACTTGAACAAGGCCAAAGCCGATGAGGAGCGCAAGCGCCTGGTACTGGAGCGCGCCAAGGAGTTGGGTGTGGGCGAGGCCATTGCCGCCAAAGACCTGGAGGCAGCACAAGCCGATTTTGCGCAAGCCCAGGCAGAAACAGCGCGCGCTGCGCTGCGCCTGAAAAACATGAACCCCTATGGGCAGACCGTGCATGGGCAGCGCATCGGCTTGACCAGTCCGCTGGGCGGCGTGGTAACCGAGCGCACCGCCACGCCGGGGCTTGAGGTCAGCACCGGGATGGCTGCTCCGCTTTTTGTGGTCACCAACCCCAAGCGCCTGTGGTTGCTGATCGACCTGCCCGAGAACCTGCTGGGCCGTGTCAAGATGGGTGCCTCCCTGGCGGTGGAAAGCGATGCCTTCCCCGACGAACACTTCGACGCCAGGATTGTGCAACTCGGCCAACTGGTTGACCCCAACACCCGTCGCGTCGTCGTGCGCGCCCGGCTGGACAATCCTGGTGCCAAGCTGTTGCCGGAAATGTTCGTGCGCGCAAGCCTGCAGCAAAGCAGTGGCTCCGGCGTTCGGGTGCCCAACAGCGCCATCGTCAATCGCGGCATCTACTCCTACGTTTTCTTGCAGACCGATACGGGCGAGTTCCAGCGCCGTCAGATCAAGCTGCTGACCCAGGGCAGTGATTTCAGCTATGTGGGCGAGGGATTGAAGGGGGGCGAAAAGGTGGTTGTCACCGGCGCGCTGCTGCTGGATGCGGAAATGGACGTCAAGTCGGGTGACAAACCATGATGGATCGCCTGATTGTCTTTGCGCTGTCTCAGCGCGTGTTCGTGCTGGTTTTGGTGTTTGCCCTGATGGGGTTTGGCGGCTATGCGTTGTCGAACCTGCCCATTGAGGCGTTTCCGGACGTGCAGGATGTGCAGGTCCGCGTCATCTCCCAACTGGCGGGGCAAGCACCGGAAGACATGGAGCGCTCGGTCACCTTGCCCATTGAACGCGAGGTTTCCGGCATTCCGCACCTCATCAATGTCCGTTCGGTCACGATGACCGGCTTGTCCATCATCACCCTGACATTTGCCGATGGCACGGATGACTACTTTGCCCGCCAGCAGGTGTCGGAAAAGCTGACAACAGTGAGCCTTCCGCCCAATGTGCAGCCGCAACTGGCACCACTGTCCACCGCAGTTGGCGAGGTGTACCGCTACACCATTGATGCACCCGGTCTGTCTGACGCGGAAATCCGGACCTTGCAGGACTGGACGATCCGCCCTGCGCTGCGGATGACCCCTGGCGTTGCCGACATCAACAGCTTTGGCGGAGCCATCAAGGAATACCGCATCGATGTGGACCCGGTCGCACTACGCAAGTACCAGATCACCCTGGACCAACTCAGCCAGGCGGTGGGTAATGGCAGCGGCAGCGCCGGTGGCGGTCTGCTCAAGCAGGGTGACGCATCCCTGGTGGTGCGCTCAGCCGGCCTGTTCAAGGATTTGAATGACATCCGCCGCGTGGTGGTCGCTGCGCGGCAGGGGCGTTCAATCACAGTGGGCGATGTAGCCGAAGTGCGCGTCGGTGAACGGCCTCGCTTTGGCTATGTCGGTGCAGACAAGCGCGACAGCATCATCGAAGGCATTGTCTCCATGAACAAGGGCGGCAACCCCGCCAAGATCAATGCCGACCTCAAGCAGCGCATCGAACAGCTCCAAAAGCGCCTGCCCCAAGGGGTCAAGATTGTGCCCATCTATGACCGAACGGAACTGGTGCACCACACAGTGTCCACCGTGGCCGAGAACCTGATCATTGGTGCAGTGCTGGTGATGGCTGTGCTGGTGATCTTCCTGTCGAGCTGGCGGGCTGCCATGATCGTGGCAACGGTCATACCGCTGGCACTGCTGTTTGCTTTCATACTGATGCACGCCCGCAATGTGTCAGCCAACCTGATCTCGCTGGGCGCAGTGGACTTTGGCATCATCATTGACAGTGCGGTGGTCATCGTCGAAGCGCTGATGGTGCGGCTGACGCTCAAGTCCATGGCGGGCATGACACCGTACGAAGCCAGCAAGCAAAGGGTGAGCATCCTTCACCGCACCATGGGGGACATGTCCCACCCGGTACTGTTCTCCAAGGCCATCATCATCCTTGCCTTCGTGCCCATCTTCACCTTCCAGCGTGTGGAGGGAAAAATCTTTACGCCCGTGGCACTAACGCTTAGTTTTGCCTTGCTGGGCGCAGTGCTGCTGACCTTCACCCTGCTTCCCACGTTGCTTTCCTTCACCGTGCAACGCGGCGCGCTGATTGAAAAGCACAAGCCATGGCTGGAAAAATTGCAGTCGCGCTACCAGCACTTTCTGGGCTTCACCATGCGCCACGGCGGCTCCACGCTATGGCTGTCGGCCATTCCCGTGGTGGTGGCGCTGGCACTTGCACCCAAGCTGGGCAGCGAGTTTCTACCCAAACTCGATGAAGGCAATATCTGGTTGACCATTACCCTGCCCACGTCCGCGTCCCTGGAGACCACCAAGGATGTGGAGCGTGTGATGCGTGCGAAATTACTGACCTACCCAGAGGTCGCGCACGTCATCAGCCAGACGGGGCGTCCCGACGACGGATCAGACCCCAAGGGGCCCAACAACTTGGAAACGCTGGTCGACCTCAAGCCTCGCAGCGAATGGCGCTTTGCCGACAAGGACGATCTGATCGCCGACATGTCGGGGCAGCTGTCTGCCATTCCCGGTGTCACAACCAATTTTTCGCAAGTGATTCAGGACAACGTGGAGGAATCACTCTCGGGCTTTCGGGGTGAAATCGTTGCCAAAATCAGCGGCAACGACCTGGACATTCTGGAAGAAAAAGCCGACCAGGTGGCTGGCGTCATCCAGCGCATTCGCGGTGCCAGCGACGTGGATGCCACCCACATTGGCGGCCAGTCCGAAGTGGTTGTCACGCCCGACCGGGGCCGCCTCGCGCGCTACGGCATCACCATCAACGACGTCAACACCCTAGTGAATGAAGCCCTGTCCGGCGCTGCGGTAGCAGGCTTCTATGAGGGCGACAAGCGATTCGACGTCGTGGTGCGCACCGGCGACAACTATCGCAACAGCGTCGATGCCATCGCTGGCCTGCAGCTGGCGGTGCCCGGCTCCCAGGTGGGAAATGGGCCTGGAACCATTGCGCTGGGTCAGGTGGCCACCATTGAAGTGCGCCAGGGCGCCTCGCGCATTCTGCGCGAAGCGGGCTCTCGCACCGTGATCGTCAAGGTGAACCTTCTGGGGCGCGATCAGGGCAGCTTCGTTGACGAGGCACAACGCGCCGTGGCCGAGCAGGTGGTTCTGCCCCCCGGCTACGACCTGACCTGGGGCGGTCAGTTTGAAAACTCCCAACGCGCCACGCAGCGGCTTGCGGTCATCATTCCGCTGACGGTGCTCCTGATTTTCTCGTTGCTGTTCTGGGCGTTCCGTTCCGTGCGTCTGGCAAGCCTTGTACTGGCCATGGTGCCGTTCACGCTGATCGGCGGCCTGGCAGCCCTGGGGCTGGCAGGGCTGCACCTTTCCGTCTCAGCAGCGGTAGGTTTCATTGCGGTGGCGGGTATCTCCGTGCAAAACGGCGTGATCATGGCCGAGGAAGTCATGGCCCGCGTGCGACACGGCAGCCAGGTCGTTCACGCGGTCACCCATGGTGCAACCATGCGGCTGCGCCCCATTCTGATGACCGCGCTGATGGCGGGACTGGGCTTGCTGCCAGCGGCGCTCTCGCACGGGATTGGAAGCGAAACGCAACGCCCGTTCGCCTGCGTCATTGTGGGCGGCATCATCACCGGCACGTTCTTCACACTGCTGGTGCTCCCCGTGGCAATGGCACTGTTTGGCAACTTCTCTGAAGCTGAAGCCGCCAGCGGCTTAGACCCAACCACTGCAACACCTGAGGCATCGGGCCCTAAAGAACCATGAAGAACGCTCCATTTGCCCGCACACACCGGATCACCGCCATCGCCGCAGTGACCGCCTTGCTGACCGCCTGCGCGGTTGGTCCCGATTACGTCCGCCCTGCCCCGCCGCAATCATCCGGGTTCTCTCCCGCGGCGTTACCGATGCAGACTGCATCCGCACCAACCCCTGGCGGTGCCGCGCAGCGGTTTGTCCTGGAACAGGACATTCGCGCAGACTGGTGGCAGCTGTTTCAATCACCGGAACTCAACGAACTGATTGAGAAGGCTTTTGTCGCCAACCCCAACCTGGAGTCGGCACAGGCAGCGCTGCGTGTGGCGCAGGAGAATGTCTACGCCCAGCAGGGTTACTTCTACCCTAGCGTGCAAACCAGCTACAGCTTGGCGCGGACTAAGCTAGCTGGCAACCAAGGGGGCAACTCCCCCGGTGTTCAGGGTGACGGCTCAGTGATCAGCACCACACAGGGCACACCGGCTGCCCAAGGGGGCACGCCGCCCTTCAACGCACCCGTGATCTACAACTTTCATACTGCCCAACTGACCGTGGGCTACACCCCGGATGTGTTTGGTGCCAACAGGCGGCAGGTGGAGTCTCTAAAAGCGCAGGCTGCGTCCCAACAGTTTCAGCTGGAGGCTGCCTACATCACACTGGCCACCAACATTGTGGCTGCCGCCATTCAGGACGCCATGCTGCGCAAGCAGATCGGCATTACGCAAGACATCATCGCTGCCAGCACCACAGCGCTGGACCTGACTCGCCGCCAGGTCAAGGCTGGCTATGCGTCCCGGCTTGACTTGGCGAATCAGGAAAGCGCCTTGGCGCAAGCCCGCGCGCAACTGCCACCTCTGAACAAACAGTTTCAGCAAAACCGCAACCTGTTGCGCGCGCTCTGCGGGGCCGCGCAGGATACAGAGGTGCCAGCTTTCGAACTCGACGCGTTGCATTTGCCCGAGGAGTTGCCATCAAGCCTGCCCTCGCGGGTGGTGGAGCAGCGCCCCGATGTGCGATCTGCTGAAGAGCAATTGCACGCTGCGAGCGCGCAAATTGGCATTGCGCGCGCGGCACGCCTGCCCCAGTTTTCAATTGACGCCAGCCTGGGCGGCGCAGCCGGCAGCTTTGAACAGATGTTCTGGGAAGGAGGTAAATTTTTCGGCCTCACGCTGGGAATTTCTCAATCGATTTTCGACGGCGGAACGCTGAAACATCGCGAGCGAGCGGCTGTGGAGGCACTGAACCAAGCTGCGGGCCAGTACCGATCAACCGTTATCACTGCGTTTCAAAATGTTGCCGACAGCCTGCAGGCCATTCATATCGACGCGCAAGCCATGCAGGCTGCCAGCGAACTGGCAGCCGCTGCCAAAACGTCAATGGCATTGACACAGCGCCAGTACGCCCACGGATATTTGGACAGGATTGCACTGATCTCAGTTGAGCAAGGCGACAGGCAAGCCCGATTAGGTCTTGCTCAGGCGCAAGCCAGTCGTCTGGGCGATACAGCCGCGCTGTTTCAGGCCTTGGGCGGCGGCTGGTGGCGTCGTAACGCCCATGCCACATCGACGGCATCCACGGACTATCCGTGAGTGTGCAATGGGCTCTGTTTGCCCGTATGCATAGGAAACTAACCCAAAGTAGGCGTACACCGACCAGCAGCCTTGCATAGACAGTCGCTGCGCACTACGATAGCCCACTCTGTCTGCAAAGGAAAAGTTCTTCCATGGCGATTCACTACACTTCGGTGGCCAACCTGCTCCCGGAAAACAAGATGCGCCTGTACCCCACGCGGGTCATCAACGTCATTGGCGGGCCGGGGTGCGACAAGTCGTTAATCACATCGGCCATCATCCTGTTCCTGAAGCTGCACAACAAGACCGTTGAGGTCATCCCTGATTTCGCCAAATCGCTGGTGTGGCAGCAGAACTTTGAAGTGCTGAAAAACCAGTATTTCATTGCGCAACGCCAGTTTGAAATGCTGAGCTTGCTGGACGGCCAGGTCCAGTATCTGATCAGCGAATGCTCGCTGCCCCAGGTGCTGTACTACAACGAAAATTACCTGGACAACATCTGCGACATCGGCAAGACCCGCACACAGATTCTGGAGTGGTACGGCCAGTTCAACAACACCAACATCCTGGTCGAGCGCGGCGACCGCAACTACATCCGCACCGGCCGCTTCCAGGATGAGGACGGCGCCCGCAAAATCGACCGCGGCATGCGCGAATTGCTGGAGCGCGAAGAGTTGCCGTTCACCGCATTGCCGGCCGAACTCGATCCCGCCAACGCCTTCGCCGCCACACTGATTTAGTGCATGCGCAGCAAACGCTGCACCATGCTTGGGCAGGTCTGTATTAGCATTGCTAATAATTCATTAGGCATTTCAATAAAGCAACAAAATTGGTAGCATCCCTATGCTGGGGGCCAACCAGATGCGCTATCGTGTTGCTAGTGGCACTTTGTGTCCACATCTTCTTTTTACTGGAGAATTTATGCGTTTGAAGCTCAATATCATCGCGGCCGCAGCCGTTGCTCTGTCTTCTGGCCTCGCCTTCGCGCAAGAGGTTGTCACTATCGCTCACGTTGGTCCTACCAGCGGTGCTATCGCCCACTTGGGCAAGGACAATGAGAACGGCGCCAAGATGGCCGTTGAAGAACTGAACGCAGCCGGTGTCGTCATCGGTGGCAAGAAAGTCACCCTGAAGCTGATGACTGAAGATGATGCGGCTGATCCCAAGCAGGGCACTGCTGTTGCGCAGAAGCTGGCTGACGCCAAGGTTGTCGGCGTGGTCGGTCACCTGAATTCCGGTACCACCATCCCCGCATCGCGCATCTACAGCGATGCCGGCATCCCCCAAATCTCTCCCTCCGCCACCAACCCCAAGTACACACGCCAAGGCTTCAAGACCGCCTTCCGTCTGGTGGCTGACGACGCACAACTGGGTGGCACACTGGGCCGCTACGCTGTGAAGGAACTCAAGGGCAAGGCCATTGCCGTGATCGATGACCGTACTGCTTACGGCCAAGGCGTGGCACAAGAGTTCAAGAAGGCCGTGGAAGCCGCTGGCGGCACCGTGGTGGCCACCGAATTCACCACCGACAAGGCTACTGACTTCAACTCCATCCTGACCACCATCAAGGGCAAGAAGGCTGACGTCGTGTTCTTCGGCGGTATGGACGCCGTTGCCGGCCCCATGCTGCGCCAGATGAAGTCCCTGGGCATCAACGCCAAATTCATGGGCGGCGACGGCATCTGCTCCACCGAACTGGTTAAGCTGGGCGGCGACGCCATTGCTGACAACCAGGTCTATTGCGCTGAAGCCGGTGGCGTGGAAAAGGGCAGCAAGTTTGCCGCAGCCAAGGCTGATTTCGACAAGCGCTTCAAGGCCAAGTTCAATGCCGACGTGCAAGTGTACGCACCCTACGTCTATGACGGCGTGAAGATTATGGTTGCTGCCATGGTCAAGGCTGGTTCTTCTGACCCCGCCAAGTACCTGCCCGTGCTGGCTGCCACCAAGGACTACCAAGGTGTGACCGGCAACATCACATTCGACGAAAAGGGTGACATCAAGAACGGAGCCCTGACCCTGAAGACCGTCAAGGGCGGCAAGCTGGAAGAATTGGCCGTTATTCGCTAATCAACCCGCAGTCCAGAAAAGCGCGCCACCCGGCGCGTTTTTTTTTGCCCCCCACACTCCCGCTCAACGGGGCCGTAGGGGCTGGGCCGCCAAGCCGCGCGGGGGCCGCGTCTAAAATCAGTCGCATGAGCACCCCCACCTCCGCCAACACCACGTCCGAAGCCGTCAAACCCAGCAACTTCCTGCGCCAGATCATCGAGAACGATCTGGACAAGGGCACCTACGCCACCCGCCGCTGGGCCGGTAGCCCCGGCGATGCCGCTCACCAGGCTTCAGGGCAGCCCGACCCCGCCAAGATCCGCACCCGCTTTCCGCCCGAGCCCAATGGCTACCTGCACGTGGGCCACGCCAAGAGCATCTGCATCAACTTCGGCCTGGCGCGCGACTACGGTGGCGTGTGCCACCTGCGCTTTGACGACACCAACCCCGAGAAGGAAGACACCGAATACGTCAACTCCATCATCGACGCGGTGAAGTGGCTGGGGTTCGAGTGGAACGGAGCCAAAGACGCCGCCCCCTACCAGGCCAGCGACTATTTCGACTTCATGTACCGCGCAGCGGAATATTTGATCGAAGCCGGCCACGCCTACGTGGACGAACAAACCGCCGAACAAATGCGCGTGAACCGGGGCGACTTTGGCAAGCCCGGTGTGGATAGCCCGTTCCGCAGCCGCACGGCCGAAGAGAACCTGCGCATCTTCCGCGAAATGCGCGACGGCAAGTTTGAAGATGGCTCCATGGTGCTGCGCGCCAAGATCGACATGGCCAGCCCCAACATCAACATGCGCGACCCGGCCATCTACCGCATCCGCCGCGCCACGCACCACAACACCGGCGACAAGTGGTGCATCTACCCCATGTACACCTATGCGCACCCCATTGAGGACGCACTGGAGCAAATCACCCACAGCATCTGCACGCTGGAGTTTGAAGACCAGCGCCCGTTCTACGACTGGCTGATGGAACGCCTGTCGGAAGGGGCGACGCTCCCGGACGGTCGCGTGGTGGGCGGCCTGCTGGCCAGCCCCCCGCCCCACCAGTATGAATTTGCGCGGCTCAACCTCACCTATGTGATCACCAGCAAGCGCAAGCTGGCACAACTGGTGTACGACCACAAGGTCAGCGGCTGGGACGACCCCCGCATGCCCACCATCGTCGGCCTGCGCCGCCGTGGCTATACGCCCGAAGCGATCCAGCTCTTTGCCGAGCGCATTGGCGTGACCAAGAGCGACAGCTGGATCGACTACAGCACCCTGGAAGGCTGCCTGCGCGAAGACCTGGAGACCAAGGCCCACCGCGGCATGGCCGTGCTGAACCCCGTCAAGCTGGTGCTGACCAACTGGGATGATGTGATGGGCGCCGGCCACCTGGAGCCCTGCACCCAGCCCGCCCTGCCCCACGCCGCCGAGGGCGTGGAAGTGCCCACGCGCCACTTCACCATCGGCAAGGAAGTGTGGATCGAGCGCGAAGACTTTGAAGAAGTGCCCCCCAAGGGCTACAAGCGCCTGTTCCCCGGCAACACCGTGCGCCTGAAGGGCGGCTACGTGATCCAATGCACCGGCTGCACCAAGGACGCCAACGGCGTGATTACGGAAGTGCTGGCCACCGTAGTGCCCGACACCAAGAGCGGCACCCCCGGTGCCGACAGCGTCAAGGCCAAGGCCGCCATCACCTGGGTCGGCGTGGCCAACGGCGTGCAGGTGGAAGTGCGCATGTATGACCGCCTGTTCCTGGACGCCCAGCCCGACGCCGGCGGCAAAGACTTCATCGAGAGCCTGAACCCCAACAGCCTGAAGGTGGTGACCGCGATTGTGGAACCGTCATTGGCCAACGCAGCGCCAGACCAGAAGTTCCAGTTTGAGCGGCATGGGTACTTTGTGGCGGATCGGGTGGATCACGTGGCTGGCACCAAGCCGGTGTTTAACTTAGCGGTGGGGTTGAAGGATAGTTGGGGGAAGTGAGTCCGATTAGAGAAGTCTGAAGCCCGATGCTCACTCAAAGACGCCCAGCCAACTAAGGACCTATCAGCAACGATGAGTAGTGAGCAGGACGAAAGATTTGCAAAAATGTTTGCGGGCACTCTGCCTCCTCGCGGGACAAGTGCTCGCGCGGCCGTTCAGCGTTTCATCGAAAAGACCAGAACGGCTGAAACCGATGAGTTCGCAAAAAAGCAACTCGACATATTTTTGTGTAGTCGCTTTGTTCTTGAAAACAACGGAGTGGGTTTTCCTATCGATAACCTGCTGCGCTACTACGTGAATGAGTTCAACCATCGCGCCTCTACGGCGGGTCTATATGCGATGCCCACGTCGTTCAACTTCATGGAAGCATTCATGGAGTACAAGAAACCGTTGTATATTTTTTTGCCGAAAGCAGAACGAAATGCGCTGTGCTCATTCGCAGATTTTTTAGACTGGACGACTTCGAACAGCCAGGTCCCGAATGCCGAAAATATTAAGAACTCGACTGAGAGTAATGAAGTGCATCTATTCTCAAATACGAGCAACCCTGAACTTTTAAAGTTTGAATGCTCAAACTCGGTCGAATTCTCAATTCTTAGTGCTGCCATCGTGCGCGACCGTTCTGAAATGGTCGTTGTTTTGCAAATCGCGGAGTCTGTGCCGGGCGAAGACTTCGAATACAACAATCTTGCAGATAGGCAGCGATTTAAAGAAGTGATGCCATTCGCAGCAAAGCAAAAAGAGCCTCTTGTTATGTCGAACGGACTAACTCACGAGAGGGTCAGGCCAAAAGGACTCGTTGCGGGGTATGAATCTGTTGCGATGATTCGATATGACATTTCAAGTGCGGCAATAGTTGATCGTGGGCTGTACCAAGACTGGGGGAACCTCTATCGCTCCTTCGTGGATGTTGTCCAAGTATTTGGGGCTAAGAACTTCGATAGTCTGACAAATGATCAGCGAAAATTGTATGAAGCCAATGTTTCGAAATGCGACGAGTATCAAGAGGTTTTTGAACTCTGTCGGCACTTCGGATTACTGCCTCATTTTGCCGCCAGCTATGCTTCCCACACTCAGCAGTTTAATCATCCAACAAGGCTGAAATCTGCGATAACCGGTATCAAGGAGAGAAAGCGTCTGGAGAAGGCACTTGAAGAGACAAAAGTATTCGTTCGAAAGGTAACCCGGATAGAAGTACCAAGAGATGAATTCACAGGAAACATCGTAGTAAAGGTACCCGAGTATGGGTTCGAGGACAGTGGCTATTGGCAACTGTTGGCACCTTGGGAACAAGGTTTTGACAAGCAAGGACTCCCCGAACAGGGACGTACCTGGATTGCGCAAAGCCGTCCAACTAGACCTGGTCAAATTGGTCATGAGTTGAAACCAACATCGTGGCGGGCGGCGAAATCAGCGGACCCCACCCGTTCCACATTTGGCTACATATACGTGATGCGTAGCGCACAGCATGAGAAAGACGTTTTCAAAGTTGGTCTGACTACTCGGGATGGACGCACTCGTGCGAAGGAACTTACGGCCAGCACAGCCAGTGTCGATCAATTTGGTGTTATGCAGCAGTGGGCTGTAAGCGACTGCCACAAGGCAGAAGCCGAGATTCACGAACGCCTGGAAAACTTTCGCGTGAATAGGAAGCGAGAGTTTTTTCGGACCGATTACCAGAATATATTCGGGGTAATTCACGAAGTCGTAGAGCGGATTAACGGGACTTCACAATAGCAACTTTGTGGAGGTTTAGAACTGCTACGCTTTTGGTCGCCGCTTACGCCCTCTTGACTGGGGCTGGCAGCTAATTTCTCTAAGCGTCCTTGGCTTTAGGTCCAGAAGCCTTCCGCCGCACATGCAGATGCGTCTGCACCGAATCCCCCTCGCCGGTCTTCACTTCTTGCACATCCAGATACGCCGCCTGCTGGCGGATCAGTTCGCCCAGCTTGGCCACGCCGTAGTTGCGCGGGTCAAACGAGGGGTGGCTGCGGTTGATCTGGCTGCCCAGGGCCGATAGCGTGGTCCAGCCATCTTCGCGGGCGGTGGCGTTCAGCGCATTGAGCAATATCGGCTTGAGCTTGGGCAGCTCAGCCACGGGTTGCTGTTGCTGATTCGGGCTGGCCTCATCAGGCTCATTGCGCAGGATTTCGGTGTAAATGAACTTGTCGCACGCGGCCACAAAGGGCTCGGGTGTCTTGCGTTCGCCAAAGCCATAGACCACCAGCCCCGCCTCGCGGACGCGGGTGGCCTGGCGGGTGAAGTCGCTGTCGCTGCTGACCAGACAAAAACCGTCCACGCTGCCGGTGTGCAGCACGTCCATGGCGTCGATGATCAAGGCGGAGTCGGTGGCGTTCTTGCCGCTGGTGTAGCTGAACTGCTGTATGGGCTGGATGGCCAAGGTGTGCAGCACGTCTTTCCAGCTACGCAAGTTCTGCGTGGTCCAGTCGCCATAGGCGCGCTTGATGGTGGCGGTGCCGTAGCGCGATACCTCGGCCAGCAGTTCCTGGATGACGGATGCCTGCGCGTTGTCGGCGTCAATGAGAACGGCGAGTTTCTGGTTGGTGTTGGTTGCCATGGAGACCTCCCTTGTTTTCGCCATGGTACAGGGTTTGGATTGCTATGCTTTCTGTAGCTAGTTGCGCATATTCCACGAGGGCCAGAGGCCAATTAGTTGCACCACTGCTTCTCGCACGGCACGCCGTCGCCATTGCCATCCATTTGCGTACTAGGGCAGTTTTGCAGGAACAGGGTTGCCTCGCGGCATGAGGTCATCTGGCTGCACATGGTGCGCCCGTCGCACTTGAAGTCTGGCGGCACGGGCAGCTTGGCGGGCGACAGGCTTGCAAGCGGGGCCGGCAATATCGACTCGAACCTGGCCGCGCGTTTAGCGTACTGGCTGTAGCCAAACCCCAGCAGAGCACAAACCAGCAGGCCGCCGATCAACCTGCCAATGAAACCGGTGGAGCTGTCGCCGCCCGATTTGCTGAGGCGAACCGGGTGCCGTGGCGCGGAGTCCCTTTGGGGATCGCCGGGTCTGCGCACCCGCACGGCGCTGCGCTTGCCGTTGCGATCGGGCTCCACCTCAAAGGTCAGCACCTCGCCATCCATGGGCTGGCGGCCATCGCGTGCAAAGGCGGTGATGTGGACAAAGATGTCCTGCCCGCCGTCGTCCGCCACGATGAAGCCAAAGCCGCGCTCGGCATTCCATTTCTTCAGTTTGCCGCTATAGCGTGGCTGGCTCATTCTTCACTCCCGTTTCACTGGCGCCTGGGCGCCGTGCTGTTTGATTTGGTTGGCAGCATTCTAGGGGCGCTCACAGCGGTGGGATTTGCTACGCTTTTGGTAGCTGCCTGCGCATATTCCACGAGGGCTGAAGGCACATTTGACACACATTCGTCCAGCGCCGTTAAACTCCACCTCATGCACCCCGCCATCGCCCAACACCGCTCAGGCATCTCTGCCATCTGCCAGCGCTATCGCATTCGCCGTCTGGAGGTGTTTGGCTCGGCCGCGCGGGCGGAAGACTTTGACCCCGCGAGCAGCGACGCTGATTTCCTGGTGGAGTTCGCGCCGGACGTGCAGCCAGGGCTGGACAGCTTCTTCGGCGCCAAGGCTGCACTGGAAGCCTTGCTGGGCCGTGGTGTGGACTTGGTGGAGTCAGGCGCCGTGCGCAACCCCTACGTGTTGGCCAGCATCAACCGCAACCGCGAAGCCATCTATGCAGCGTGACCCGCGCGCCTTCTTGTGGGATGTGCGTGAGTCGGCCCTGGCGATTCAGTCGTTTATCGCTGGCATGGACATGGCCGCCTATGCAGGCAACGCCATGGCGCAGGCTGCAGTGGAGCGCAAGTTTGAGATCATCGGCGAAGCGCTCAACCAGTTGTCCAAGTTTGATGCCGCTGCTTCTGCGCGCATTCCCGACCTGGCGCAGATAGTCGCCTTTCGCAAAAACAATCCCAACTACATGGACGGCAAGCCCTGCGTCTACGTGGGCATGACGGGCCTGGACCCGGATGTGCGCTTTGACAAGCACAAGGCCGGCATCCAGGCCAACAGTTACGTGACCAAATACGGCCTGCGCCTTCTGCCGGACCTGTACGAGGGCTTCAACCCCATGACTTACAAAGATGCCGTGGACAAGGAGATCGAAGTCGGCATCGATCTGCGCTCGGCGGGGTTTGGGGTGTGGCAGGCTTGAATCGGTCAGCCCAAGCTACTGGGCCCCAGCCCCCAGTTCCCGCATCTTCGCCTCCCACTTGCGCACACCCGCCTCACCCAATTGATCCACCCCGCCTATGAGCGTGGTGTGGATGGGCGCGATGCCGACGAAGCCCAGCACGTTGCGCTCCAGAGATTTGACACTGTGGGCGCGGAAATACCAGCGGTAGACCATGGCCGGCATGCCCATGGTTACAACCACGTGGGCGCTGCGGCCGGTCAGGCCCTTGGCGGCAAAGGGGTTGCTGGCGCCGGGCTTGAAGGCAAAGCCGGGGCGCGCCACCTGCTCCAGAAAGCCTTTCAGCACCGCCGGCATGTCGCCCAGCCACAGGGGGAACAGCAGCACCAGGTGCCCGGCCCAAGCGATGTCGGCCTGGGCGCCGGCCAGTGTGGGCGGCAGAGCGCCGTCCGTCCAGTCTTTCTGACTCTTGAGCAGCTGGAAATCCAGCGCAGCCACCTCCAAGCGGCGCACCGCGTGGCCGGCGTCCAGCGCGCCTTGTGCATAGGCATCGGCGAGTGCGTGGCCAAGATGGCGCTGGCTGGTGTCGGGATGGCCCTGGATGATGAGGATGCGTTGTGTGTGGTCCATGGCGTGACCTCCTTGCCACCAAGAATGGCACAGGTCGGCATATTCACCTTGCGACACATCAACCATCGAATGCGGGCCTAGAATTTGCGCCACTTGCCCACACCCATGCGCATCCCCCACAGGACACCCCCATGACCCAACTCACCCTCACCTATTTCGACACCCACGGCGGCCGTGGCGAGCCGGCGCGCCTGGCGCTGCACATTGGAGGCATTGCGTTTGAGGACAAGCGTTTTGCCTTTGCCGAGTTTGCCGAGGTGCGCAAGGCTACGCCCCTGGGCCAGGTGCCCACGCTGCATGTGGACGGCGTGGTGGTGACGCAGAGCGACGCCATCACCCGCTACGCCGGCAAGCTCGCCGGCCTGTACCCCACCGACACCTACCAGGCGCTGCTGTGCGACGAGGTGCTGGACGCGGTGGAAGACGCCAACGTCAAGCTCGGCGCCACCTTTGGCCTGAGCGGAGATGCACTCAAAGAAGCCCGCACCGCGCTGGTCAACGGAGCGCTGCCGCTCTACCTGGGCTGGCTGCAAAAGCAACTGCAGGCACACGGCGGCGAATACTTTGCCGACAACCGCCTCACCGTGGCCGACCTGAAGGTGTTTGTATTCGTGCGCGGCCTCACCTCCGGCCGGCTGGACCATGTGCCGACCGATCTGGTGGCCCAGGTGGCGCCGCTGGTCAGCGCCCAGGTGCAGCGCTTGGCGCAGTTGCCGGCCATAGCACAGTACTACGCCAAGTTTGCCCCCAAATAATCAAAAAAAACTTACCCAAGCCCGCTGTGGGCAGCGTTGTGGATAAGCGTGTTCACAAGCCGCCAAACCCGCGCCAGGCTTGGGCTGGCACACGGTGCCTGCAAAATAGGCAACCCGTGGGCTGGCGGATTTGGGGTGCGGCGCGTGTGGTAGGGGCTCAGCGGGAAAAAACCGCACGCGCTCCGGGTTGTTCCAAAACTTCTACGATAGAGACCCTCACCGATCCACCCGCCGCTGCCTTCCATGCCTGACACCCCTATCCTGCTGACCGCCCGCACCGAACCCGACCAACTGCAGGTGGATGCATGGTCCAACGAGCCGCTACTGGTATCGCTGGAGATGGGTGGCGCCAATTGGCCCAGCTCCTGCCGCAGTGGCACCTGCCGCACCTGCGTGGGCCAGCTGCACAGGGGCACAGTGCGCTATGAGGTGGAGTGGCCCGGCCTGAGCGCCGAGGAGCAGGCCGAGGGCTATGTACTGCCCTGCGTGGCCTACCCCTGCACCGATGTGGTGGTGCAGCAGGGCTACTGACTAGGCCAGCGCCGCCAACTGCGCGGTTACCACGGTCATATCCGGCCTTTGCGCCGGCACTAGGCTCGTACAGGCCTGTGCCAGCGCCGTCATGGCGGACAGCGCAGTGTCATGCCCGGTGGCCGCAGATTCCACCAGGGCCAACAATTCCTCCAGCAGATAGCCGAAGGCGCGCACCTCCAGCGCCAGCAACGCCCGGCGCGGCGCTTGTGACGCGCCGGGCAACAGGGTGGCACCACCAAAGTCACTGAGCAGCGCCTGCGCCGTGTGCGGGTCCCACAGGATGTTGTGGGCATACAGGTCGCCATGCATCACGCCGCGCGCATGCAGGTGGGCCACCGCATCGGCCAACTGCGTGGCAAGGCGCTGTGCAGTGGGGGCGCTGATGCGCAGACCGCTGGGGTAGACATCGCGCGTGCAACTCTCCAGGCTGGGTGGGCCGGCCAGGTTGGTAAAGCTCTGCGGTATCAACGGCAACAGCAGGCCGCGCGTGCCATCGGGGTGACCTGCCAGTTCGCCACTGGGCGTGCACAGCGCGGGGTGCTGGCCGGCGGCAAGACAAGCGGCCAGTTCGTGCTCGGGCAGGCCATCACTCGTCACCAGCCCCTTGAACAGCTTGAGCGCCAGGCCATCGGCGTGCTGGCGGTGGTGCACGCGGTAGATGTGGCCAGAGGCGCCCTCGCCCAACAGCGCGTCCACCTGCAGGTCGCTCCAGTGCACCGCATCCAGCGGTGTGGGTTGCGCGTGGTGCCAGCCCAGCGGGTTGCCAGCCAGCGCCAGCCAGCTCAGGTGCGGCAACTGGGTCAGCCAGTCGGGCAGCGTTTCAAACTGGTTGGCCGACAGGCGCAACAGCTCCAGCCGCTCTGCGCTGGCCAGGCTGTCCGGCAACGCGCGCAGGCGGTTGCCCGCCAGCATGAGCTTTTGCAGCGCGGGGCGTTCGCCCAAGGCATCGGGAAGATGTGTCACGGCGTTGTCGGTCAGGATGAACCAGCGCAGTTGCGCCGGCAGTGCGGAAGCACTCACCTGCGCAATGCGGCAGGACTTGAAACCCACCATCTGCAGTTTGGGGCAGTCACCCAGCACCTCAGGCAATTCCGTGAACGGATTGTTGGAGCAGAAGATCACCTTGAGCCGGTGCAGGCGTGGCAGGTCATGCGGCAGGCTGCTCAACTGGTTGCCGGAGAGGTTGAGCACTTCCAGCGAGTCGGCCAGGTCAAACACCTCGGGTGGCACGATCTGCAGATCGCAAGACAGGTCCAGGCGTCGCACGCCGGCCAGCGTGCCACTGCGCAGTTGGTCCAATGTGTGCAAGAAAAATTCCTCGTTTCCAGATGGACGGCTGATCCGCTTTTGCTACGTTTTTAGTAGCTATTCACGCCCATTCCACGAGGGCTATTGTCGCTTTTCTCTTAAGGAAGCTGCCAGCCAGGGGCAGATGGCCTGGGCAAAGAGCCGGATGCGTGGTAACACGGTCACAGGCCATCGGTTAACCTCGCCGCCTCAACCATTATCGGAAAGCACCATGAAAACACTCAACGTCACGATCAAGCTGGAAATGTCGGTCCCCAATGACTGGGAGCTGGTGGAGACATCCGAAGGCACGCCGGTGCTCAAGCTGCCCAATGGTCAGTTCATGGATATTGCCATCGAGCCGCTGTTTGCCATCGACCCCGAAGAGACCTGGTCCAGCACCGAGGACGAGGACACGCTCAACGACATTCTGGACATGGTGGAGAGCGAGGAAGTGGCCTACGAGTTCATCGCAGAATAGGCCAGTGACCGCCCTCACCCTCCGGCCCGTCAACGCCAACGTGCACAGCGTGCACCTGGCCGACGGCACCCACGTGGGCAACCTCAAGCGCATTGGCGCCATCTGGAAATTCAAGGCCATCGGCTACGACGCGACCGGCGATGTGGAGCCCGGCGGCGGGCCGTTGACGCAGTGGCATAACACGGAGTTTGCCGAGCCGGATGCCCGCGCCGTCAGCGCCACCTTGATGCCAAATCGATAGACAATGGTGGCAGCTGGTGGCCAGCCGGCAGGACCGCAACCGGGTGCTGGACCGGGCTTCCAGCGCGCCGGAGATTGCGTTCCTGGGTGAGCCAGGGGCTTCGTTTTAAAAAATCCCAAAAAAAACTTACCCAAACCCGCTGTGGGCAGCGTTGTGGATAAGCATGTTCACAAGCCGCCAAACCCGCATCCAGCTTGGCTTTGCGTACCGTGCCTACTATTTCAGCAACGCGGCAGGAACCCGATTTGGGTCCCACGGGTTGTGTTATGACGACGGCATCCAGGTTCCGGCATAGCCGGTGTCACATGCCTGCTACGCTTGGCACCTGCTTCCTCCATCTTCCACTGCCCGTGCCCCCTATTTCCCATTCTCTAACCCCCACTGTGCTGGACCGCCGCACGACCCTGTTTGCCACCCTGGGCCTGCTGGTTGGGCTCACGCCGCCCGCGCACGCTGCACGCCCCCAGAAAGCTTCCGCACCCCACCTTTGGCCGCGTGCCCTGCAGGTGCCAGGCGGAGTTGCCAGACTGTCACTCGGCCCGGCTGCGACGCGCCCAACAGCCTATGCCGGTGACGTGCCTCTACTGGTGCTGGGTGACGCGCGCGAGTGGACCGCGCTGGTTGGCATTGCCCTGTCCGCTGCACCGGGGGATGCCAGTATCACCGTGCAAATCGACGGCGTAGCCCAGCGGGCACTGCACTACACGGTGGCACCCAAACACTACGTAGAGCAACGCCTGACGGTGGAGCCACGCACCGTGGACCTGTCGCCGCAGGACCAGGCCCGTTTCGAGCGCGAACACACGCACCTGGCCGGTGTCATGGCCACGTTCACCGAGCCGCTGCCGTCCGCGCTGCGGATGCAGGTGCCGGTGCCGGGGCGGCGCTCCAGTTCCTTCGGGCTGCGCCGGGTGTTCAACGGCCAGCCGCGCAATCCGCACAGCGGCATGGACATCGCAGCCGGCATGGGCACGCCGGTGACGGCGCCGCTGCCGGGGCGCGTCATTGACACCGGTGACTATTTCTTCAACGGCAATACCGTCTGGCTGGACCACGGCGGCGGCCTGCTGAGCATGGTGTGCCACCTGAGTGCCATCAGCGCCAGGGTGGGCGATGTGCTGCAGACCGGCGCCCCCCTGGGCGCCGTGGGTGCCACCGGCCGTGCGACCGGGCCGCACCTGCACTGGGGGGTGGTGCTGAACCGGACCATGGTGGATCCGGCGCTGTTTCTCAGTGCCTAGTTCCCCGGGAACGGCGGCGTTTGCCCCGGATGGCCGGGTAGCAGGAAATAGCTTCGCACGATGTACCTACCCCGGTGCACCGCAATGGGCAGGCTGACGGCGGGCGAAACAAAGCTGGGGGCGTCCGCGCCAATATAGTCTTCCACGCTCCACAGATACAGCCCCTGCGTTCCATCCAGGTCGTGTGTCCAGCGCCACAGGTTGAATTGACTGGGTCGTGTGATGCGTGCAGTGCGGGCCAGCAGGCTGCCCTGGCTGTAGTACATGACCTCGGCGCTGAGCTGGTGGGACGGTGTGACCACTTCGTGGCGATCGGGGTATTGCTTCACCAAGGTGTCCACCAACTCCTTCCAGCCGTAGAAACTATTGGTGGCGTCAACGGTGGCCAGGCCCTTGGAAAAGCTTTCCAGCGGCAGCCACTGGAAACGCGCATGCAGCGTGATCGCCATCGACAGTGACAGGCTGGTCAGCACCGCTACCGACCACAGCACGCGCCGCAGCCGGGACACACGGTGAAAGCAGTAGTAGCTGACCAGGATGCTGAAGCTGAAGTAGGCAAACGCCGGCCAATTGGCGCCAGCCGCCTTCTTCAGGGAAGAAACACCAAAGAACACAATGACCGGCATCGCGGTGCAAACGACAAACAGTATGCGCTTGTCCTTGCGAAAAATGCCGACCAGCGCCACACCCATGCCCATTACCCAGGCAATGGGGTTGGTCAGCAGCATCTGTCCACCCACATACTCGCCGACCTTGGCCAGCGAATAGGTCTCACTGTTCAGACCGTTGCGCAACTGGAAGGTGAAGGACACCCAGTCATGCTGGCTGTTCCAGTAGATCACCGGCAGAAAGCAGATGAACCCGAGCAACAGTGCCAGATAGGGGTGCACAGTCTTGAGCCAGCGGCGCTCATCGGTCAGCACCAGGTACAGAAAGAAACACGGCGCCATCAGGATCGCCGTGTACTTGGACACCAGCGCCAGCCCGAAGCACACGCCCACCAGGTACCACAAGCCCACCTTCTGGCTCTGCAGGGTCTGCCAGAACAGGTAGACACCCAGCGACCAAAACAGGAAGACCGGCACGTCGGGCGTCGTCACCATCAGGCCTAGTGTTGTCAGGGGATAGGCGTTGAGCAAAATCACGCTACTGGCGGCAATGGCCACGCTGCCGAACAACTGCAGGGCCAGGCGCCACAGCAGGCCACTGGCCGCCAGAAAGACCAGCGTGCCCGACAGCCGCACCCACAGTTCGGACTGTGAGACCAGCGTGGTCAGCCAGATGAAGTAGGCCACCATCGGCGGGTGGTCAAAGTAGCTGATGTCCAGGTTGCGTGACCACAACCAGTAATAGGCCTCATCGGGGTGGAGTTGCAAAGCGGCCGAGAGATAGAGCCGCCAGAGAGTGAGAGCGCCAACCAGAATGACGGTGTTGCGCTGAGTGAGCAGTTTTTCCATAAACACAAGAACAAGATCCAGCAGCGATCTTGCCAGAGAAAAAATTGGGCCCGACCAGCCGACCTGTGCTCAGTGGTGGGCGAGTGGCTGCAACGGTGCGTGTTGGGTGTACCAGAAGCGGTTGGCAACCGCCGGACCGAAGTGCTGGACGCGCAACTGCTCCAGCTCGGCAATCAGGCCATCCATCTGGGACAGAAAGGCGTCCCGGCTGATGCTGGGCTGCTCGGTAAACAGGGTCGTGGACCGTTCGGCCACCTCTGCTTCGCCAGCCTGGCGCGCCCAGCAACGCACGCCGCAATAGGCCAGCAGTGCCAGCCTGCCCAGTTCACCATGCCGGCGGGCATGCACCAGATCGGCCAGCAGATCGTCGAGACCCAATTGGAGACTGGTGGAAGTAATCATGGTGCAGCGCAGCATAAGACTGCGATCTGACGCCTTTCTGACACGGAAAACCCCACCCTGACCGAAGTCTGACGGCCTAGCGGCTGGTCACGCTCATCTCAGCGTGGGGCTTCCAGTCGGCATCCGGCGCCACCGTCTTGGCAGCCCCCAGGAACAGGCGTTCGGCCGCCAGCTTGCGGCTGGCCAGATAGTCCTTGACCGCCACGCCGCGCTGCAGGGCCAGCTCGCGCATGGCGTCCTCATTGACGGCAATACTGGCCAGCAGCAGGGCCTCCATCTCGGCCGGGGGGATGTCCTTGGCCAAGCCCACGATGTTGCGCGGCTTGGTGATGTCGGCCCGGCGGTAGACCTCCTTAAGCAGCACCTGGTATTGCGCATCGGTCAGCGTTGCGGCGCTGGCCGTGTCCTGCCCTGTCACCACGGCGCGGCGGCGCTTCTCGGCCAGCATCAGGGCTTTCAGGCGTTCACGTTTGAGGGCATCACGCTCCACTTCCAGGCTGGCGGTGCCGACCACCGTCACGTGCAACGATGGACGATCCGCCAGCGCCTTGGCAATCGTGTCCAGGCCCTGGGTCACCTCGGGTGTCAGCGTAGCGCTGCCGGGCGCGAAGGCCACGGAATTGAGTTCCTCTCCGCCATCACCGCCAAAGGCATGGGCCAGCAGCGCAAAGGGTGCCGTCAGGGCCTTGGCGACCAGGTTGGTGATGACCTTCCACACCACGGCACCAATGCGGAACTGCGGGTCGTTGAGCGAGCCGCTGATCGGCAGGTTGATGTCGATGACCCCATTGCGGTCGGCCAGCAGGGCAACGGCCAGCTTGACCGGCAGGCTGTTGGGAGCGCCTTCGACCGGGTCGCCAAAGGTCAACTGGTTGAGCACCAGATTGTTGGTGGCGGCCAGCGTGCCGTCGGGCTTGACGGTGTAGTTCACAACCATGCTGAGCTTGCCGCGCTCGATGCCATAGCCGGCGTACTTGATCGAGTAGGCGGTCAGCGGTGGCAGGTCCAGATCGCGTACGCGGCCGTTGATGTCCAGCGCCAGCGGCTTGGCCAGGGGGTTGACCTTGCCGGTGACCTCCAGCGTGGCCGTGCCCTCGGCGCGCCCACGCAACTCCAGGTCGGCCAGTTGCACCACGCCATCGCTGGCTTGAGAGGAAAACTGGCTCAGCGTGCCGTTGAGTTCGCTCAGGTCAGCCGAATAGTTCGGTCGAATGAAACGGTCCGAAAACAGCACCTTGCCATTGAGCAGGCGAATGGGGCCTACGGTGACAACGGGGTCCAACGCTACGGTTGCCGGCACGGGCTGCACGGGCGCAGACGCCGGCGCACTGGCCGGACCGGCAGGCGCCTGCGTTGCCCCTGCAGCGGCGTCGGACGCGGGCGTCTTCGCCAGGTCCTGCAGGTTCAGGCGCCCACTGGCGTTGACAATGAGGCGGGCATAGAAATCCGACAGCGTGGCCTCGCGCACCTCCACCCGGGTGGCCGTACCGGGCACTATCGCCAGCGCAATTCCGGGCACGTTCAGCGACTTCCAGCTCAGCAACTCCTCGGTCACGCCCAGATCGGCACCATCGGGCGCCGTGCCGCCGTCTGCGGGGGCGGCAGCGACCACGGTGTTGGCCCGGAAGTCCTCCAGTGCGGCATCGCCCTGCAACTGCACTTCGGGGCCGGCTGCGGTGGCGGCAAATCGAACCTGGCCTTTGTAGCTGGCATCAGCCCGCAGCACGGCGATGTTGAACTGCCCGGCCAGGTACGGCGCCACGGCATGCAGCGGAATGTCCACGGCCTCCACACTACCCTGCACCGCCACGGGCGCCCACATGACCGTGCCGCTGTACTTCAGCGTGCCCGGCTCGGTACGGCCGGACTTCACGCGGGCCGATACCGTCAGCGGCGCCGGCTTGCTGCCGTCCAGCGTGGCATTCTTCAGCTGCAACTGCAGGGCCGACAGGTCCAGGCGGGCGGGCCGCGCCAGGCTGCGGTCGTCCAGGCGGAAGCTGCCTTCCGAAATCACCAGTTCACCCAAGGCCATCTGCCAGGGTGCGGGGGAAGCCGTGGGCGCTACCGGCACCGCCGACGCGGCAGCGTCTGGCACCGTGGCACTGGACGCGGGAGCGCTGGCCGTGGCAGCCGGCGCCGTCTTCAACCAGCGCTGCAGCATCCACTGGCCCTGGGCATCGCGGTGGGCCATGGCGCTGGGTGCGCGCAGGGCAACCTTGCCGATACGGCCGGTTCGGGCGATGACGTCAAACTGGGAATCGGTAATCTCCAACTGCTTGAAGCGCGGCATATCGGCTGCGGCACGCTCGGCATTGCTGGCCGTGGCGGGCGGCTCCTTGGCACCCTTGAGCGCAAAGTCGCGCACGCTCAGGCGTGGAACAGTCAGTTGCAGCGCCTCGCCGGCCTTGCCGTCGGTTGCGGCGCCCTGCCAGGTGGCATCCAGTTCGGCATCCAGCACACCCTGCACAGCAGGCTCCAGCCACTGGGCCAGGTAGGGAGCGGCCAGATTCAGCTCCACATCGCCCAGGCTGGCATGGAGCTTGGCATGGGTTTCGCTGCCCTGCCCCTTGAACGCCAGTTGGGCGGTCTTGCCGCGCGATGGCACGCGGGCCGAGCCTTCGAAGGTGATGGGAGCGGCGCTCAACGGCCAATGCAGGGACTGCGCCTGCACCTCCAGTTGCGCCAGGCTCAGGCGCGCCGGCTGTGGTGTGCTGTCGTCGGCCCAGGCCAGCTCCCCACGGTGCAGCGCAAAGTGCTCCAGTGCCAGTGTCCAGGGACTGTTTCCAACTGGTAGCTTGGTATCTTTTGTGCCACCAGCCCTCGTGGAATCTGCGTGAGGCGCTACCACTTTTGTAGCAACATCGGTGTCCTTGGCGTTTGCCAACTGCAGGTTGATGCGCCCGGCACGATTGCGCGAGCCCTGCGCCTTCGGCGCGGTGATGGTCAGAGAAGCCAGCTTGGCCACGCGCTCCAGCGGGCGCACGTCGGCCAGCTCGGCCTGGACCGATTCCACCGCCAGCAGCGGCGTGCCGCCGGCATCCGTCAGTGCCAGGCCTGAGACGCCCAGCGTGCCGGTCAACTTCACCTTGGGCTGCGCGGCCTCCTCAAAGGCCAGGCGCAGGTCCGCATCCACCACCGCGCCGGTCAAACGCAGCGGCAGGCTCTTGGGCAGATACGCCAGGTAGGGTGTCAGGTCCAGGTGGGTGATCTTCAGCGCGGCATCGCCCTTGTGCGTCTGGGCAAAGGGGGTGCCCTCGGCCGCGGTATCAAACTGGCTGCCATTCAGGTCAAAGGCCAGGCGCGGCTGCACCGTGATGTCGCGCTTCGAATTGAGCGTACTCAGGAACGGCACGGCCAGATGCAGGCCACGCACCGTGTGGCGGCGCTCTCCGCCGGGCAGGTGGTCGGTGAAGTCGACCGCGCCGCCGTTGAGCGTGAGGTTGTACAGCGCAAACGGCAGCGGCGCCGAGGGTGTCGGTGAGGCAGGCGCCTTGGCCAGAGTCTCCAGAATGTCATCCACATCGTAGTGGCCATCGCCCTGGTGGCTCAGGTGCAGCATGGGGCCATCGACCGTGACGGCATCCAGCACCGGCGCCATGCGCAGCAGCGACTCCAGTTCGCCATCCAGGTACACGCGGTCTATGTGCAGTTGCGCGGACTTGCCATCGGCAGCCGCCACGGCGATGTCGCTCACAAAGATTTCCAGCGACCACGGCCGAAAGGCCACCTCCCCCACGGTCAGCTTGCGCCCCAAGGCGGCACTGCCCTTCTCCTCGATCAGGCGCTTGGCCAACGGCGGCACAGCCAGCCAGGCCAGCACCCAGACCACCAGCAGCCCTCCCAGTGCCCAACGGGCACGGCGCAACCAATAGGGGGGAACGGAAAAGGGAAGCTGCATGGATGCTCTCAGGAAAGGCAGTGAACGGATGGCCCTGATTCTAGGATGCGGTACCGGCCACCCCATCGGGCGCGCGCGCCAAATGCGGCTATCCTTTGCAACAGAACGTGTCCGTCTTTGCCCTGCCTATTTCCCCGGGAGTCCACACCATGCCACCCCTTTCACAACGCGCCCTGTCCCTTGCCGCCGCCTTGGCACTCACACTGGCCGTGCTACCGGCCCTGGCCGACAGCACGTCGTCGGCGGCCAGCGCCTCATCCGCGTCCGTGGGCAGTTCGTCCACCTCCATCGAGAAGTCCAGCAACAGCTCATCCAACACGGAGCGCGTGGCGCAGGGCCACTACACCATCGTCGAGATGGTGGCCATGGCCGAACGGCCCGACATGCTGCGCCTGCGCTTGCAACCCGTGGACCCTGCAGCGGCCCAGGAATTTGTCCTGCTGCTGCCGCGCCAGGCCGCAGAACGCGGGCAGCTTGCCACAGGACAGACCATTGCCGCCAAACACCGCCCCTATGGGCTGGCGCTGGCGGCCCTGAACCCGGCCGGTGACCGCGCGCCCTTCTTCCTGGTGCTGGATGACGACTGGTACCGTGAACTGGAAAGCCGCCCGGTTGTTATCTAGGGTACGGGCCTGGGCCCTGGGGCTTGCACTCAGCATCGCTGCCGGCGCAGGGTGGGCCGGGTCGCTGAACTACTGCCAGGGCGAGGCCGAACTCCCCATCACCGCGCAGGACCGGCTGATCCAGGTGGCGGCCCTGGTCAAGGCCGAGCTGGATCGCTCCGGCCAGCCGGCGGCGCTGGTGGCACGCTCCGGTCTGGCGCTGCAGCGGTTCGAGCAACGCTACTCCCACGCCGGCATCAGCCTCAAGGCCAGTGCCAACACGCCGTGGTCGGTGCGCCAGCTCTACTACGCCTGCGACGAGCAACGCCCGCGCATCTTCGACCAGGGCATGTCGGGCTTTGTGCTGGGCGTGCATGACCCGGCCGAGGGTTATGTGTCCATCATCCTGCTGCCCGATGACGCGTCGCACACGCTGGAGCAGGCCGCGCTGGACAACCGCCAGGCGCTGCAACTGCTGGGCGCACGCTACAGCGCCAATGCCTATGCCTTTGGTCAGCAGTACCAGAACTGCAACCAGTGGCTGGCCGAGCTGCTGGCCGTCTCCTGGGGTGCCCTGCCGTCCAGTGACAACGTCCGTGGCGCAGCGCAGGATTGGCTACAGGACCAGGGCTACCAGCCCACGGTCTTCCACGTGGGCTGGCGCCCGCTGATGTGGCTGGCGGCGCTGCTGCCCTGGCTGCACAGCGGCGACCATCCGGTTGAAGACCTTGATGCGGCACGTTTTAGGGTCAGCATGCCGCAGTCCATAGCGGCCTTTGTGCAGCAGCGTTTGCCCGAGGCGCACCACGTGGAGCTGTGCTACACCGAACGCCACGTGGTGCTGCACCGAGGCTGGGAACCCATTGCACCGGGATGCGAACCTGCCGAGGGTGACGAGGTCCGGCTGCTCGCAAGTCCCCAGACCTTTTGAGGCTTAGCGCCCCTGGAGCAAGGCCATTTTTCCGGTACGTCGTTAGACTGGCCGACCCTGCCTGAACACGCTCAACCGCCCATGGAACTGCTCTTAGACCCCAACACCTGGATCGCCTTCTTCATGCTGGCGGCGCTGGAAATCGTGCTCGGCATCGACAACATCATCTTCATCAGCATCCTGGTCGGCCGGCTGCCACCGGCGCAGCGCGACGCTGGCCGCCGTCTGGGACTGGGCTTTGCGATGGTCTCGCGCATTGCATTGCTGCTGAGCCTGGCCTGGGTCATGACACTGACCCACCCGCTGTTCACGGTCTTTGCCCAGGACCTGAGCGGGCGCGACCTGATCCTGCTGGGTGGCGGCCTGTTCCTGCTGTACAAGGCCTCGCACGAGATCTTTCTGGAGGTGGAAGCCCGCCAGCCCAAGGACGAAAGTGCCGGTGCCACAACCGCTGCCAGCGGAGCCGCGCTGTTCTGGGGAACCATTGTGCAGATCGGCATTGTGGACATCGTATTTTCGCTGGACTCGGTCATCACAGCCGTGGGCATGGTGGACCGGATTGGCGTGATGGTGGCCGCGGTGATTGCATCGGTGGGCATCATGCTGTTTGCCGCCAAGCCGATCGGCGAGTTTGTGGATCGCCACCCCTCCATCAAGGTACTGGCGCTGGCCTTTCTGACCATGGTCGGGACCCTGCTGATTGCCGAAGCCTTTGACGTGCATGTGCCCAAGGCCTACGTCTACACCGCCATGCTGTTTTCGCTGGGTGTGGAGGCACTCAACATCCGCGCCCGCTCCAAACGGCTGGCAGCCAATAACGCGACATAGTGGGGTATTGCCAAGCTGCGAAAATCGGCTTCCCCACAAAGGAGACCCACAGCATGCACGATGCCCGCGCGTTGTTTGACACCCTCAACACCGAGTACCTCACCGTTCACAAGACCAAGGAATACCTGTTCTGGGACACCTACATGGCCGTCTCGAACGACGACGCGGGCTTTGCCCGTGCTGAAGAGGCCTTCAAGAATTTCATCTCCGACCCCCAGCGCCTGGCCACCGTGCGCGCAGCGCTGGCCAGCCTGCCCATCTCAGATACCGATGCAGCCACTGCCGATTTGCGCCACGGCCTGAAGGGCTGGCTGGCGCTGTTCGAGAGCAACATCATCGACAGCGATGAAGCCCGCCAGCGCATGCACGAGCTGATTGCGCTGGAGTCCGACCTGTTTGCCAAGCGGCGCGGCCTGGTGCTCCAGCACACCAACGAGGCGGGCGAACAGGAAGAAACCACACTCAGTGGCCTGGCCACCAACATCGGCACCAACCGCGTTGAAGCCGCGCGCAAGAGCTCGCACGACGCACTGCTGGGCCTGGAACACTGGGTGCTGGCCAACGGTTTTCTGGACATCGTGAAAAAGCGCAATGCCTTCGCCCGTGCCCAGGGCTTTGCCAACTACTTCGACTACAAGGTGCAGAAGAACGAGCAGATGACGTCCGACCATCTGTTTGGCATCCTGGACGATTTCGAGGTTCGCACGCGCGATGCCAACACACGCGCACTGCAGGCGCTGGTGGATGCCCACGGTGCCGATGCCATGCAGCCCTGGAACCTGCGCTTTTATGTGAGCGGTGATGTGACCCGCCAACTGGACCCCTTCCTGTCCTTTGCCAAGGGGCTGGAACGCTGGATCACGAGTTTTCGCCACCTGGGCATTGCCTACCGCGGCGCCACCCTGCAATTGGACTTGCTGGAGCGCACCGGGAAGTACCAGAACGGTTTCTGCCACGGCCCCATTCCGCCCTACTTTGATGCCAAGCACCGCTGGGTGAAGGGACAGATCAACTTCACCGCGAACGCCAAGCCCGACCAGATTGGCAGTGGCGCGCGTGCCATCAACACCCTGTTCCACGAGGGTGGCCACGCGGCCCACTTTGCCAACGTGATGCAGAACGCGCCCTGCTTCTCGCAGGAATTCGCGCCAACCTCCATGGCCTATGCGGAAACGCAATCCATGTTCTGCGACAGCCTGCTGGGCGACGCCGACTGGCTCAAGCGCTACGCCCACAACGCCCAGGGCGAACCACCCATCCCCGACGCACTGATCCGCGCCCGCATCCAGGCCACGCAACCCTTTGCAGCCTTTGCCGAGCGCGGTATCCTGGTGGTGCCCTACTTCGAGCGTGCGCTGTACCAGTTGACCAACGAGCAGCTAACACCCGAGGCCGTGCTGGCACTGGCGCGCGCAACCGAGCAGCGCATCCTGGGCGTTGCCGTCGGCCCGCGCCCGCTGCTCAGCATTCCCCACCTGCTGAACCAGGAATCCGCTGCGGCCTACCACGGGTATTTGCTGGCCAACATGGCGGTGTACCAGACGCGCGCCTACTTCGAGAAGACCTACGGCTACCTGACCGACAATCCGGCCATCGGCCCTGCGCTGGCCGAGCACTACTGGTCACGCGGCAACGGCATCAGCCACAACGACACGCTGCTGAGCCTGACCGGGGAACCCTTCAACGCCAAGTACCTGGCCGACCACTGCAACCAAACGGTGGAACAGGCCTGGGCCACTGCGCAGGCCACGATGGCCGCCGCCGCGCGCCGCACTTACCCACCAGCGCCGGCACCCGACCTGGATGCCACGATCCGCATCGTGCACGGTGCCGAGCTGATTGCCGACAACACGGCCTCCGACGAGGCCATGTGCCAACAGTTCGAGCAGTGGGTGCAGCGCCACTTTCCGGTGGCGGTGCACTAACCAACGCCGGGGCGTGTCGAACCAAATGAAAGTGTCACTAACAACCCATGCCCCGATTCGGGGGTGGACAAACTGATTGTTGCGCCCGCCTTGGTTGCAAACTCCAGAACGATGGCGAGGCCCAGACCGCTTCCATCGGAATCACTGTCGTTCAGCCGATAGAACCGTTTAAACACGTGCTCGCGACGGTCAGCGGGAATGCCGGGGCCGTTGTCTTCCACTTCAAGATGCACGATGCCATTGCGCTCTGCAGCCCGCACCGTCACCCGACTGCCAGCGGGGCTGTAGCGAATGGCGTTATCCACCAGGTTCATCAGCATTTCCCGCAGCACTACTGCACGCACAGCCAAGTGCGGAGGCTCGCCGGAAAACTCTAAGCCCAGGTCAATCGACTTGGATTGCGCCTGACCGGCCAGCGATTCGAAGACCTCCTGAACTATGTTAGACAAGTTGCTTGACGCTGCGGCGCCGCGCGCGCCCTGGGACACCAACGCGTCCGCCGAAGAAAGTGTCAGCAACTGATTCACCAACCGCGAAGCCCGACGCAAGGTGCGCCGCGCCGCCGCCAGCGACTCGGCACGACTGTCCTCATCCCTTGCCCTGGAGGCAAAGCTGAGTTGAGTGTTCAACACCGCGAAGGGCGTACGCAACTGATGTGCCGCGTTCTGGATGAACATGCTTTGTGCACCCACGTGCTCTTCCAGACGGCGAATGTAGTCATTGAGTGAGTCGACCAGGGGGATCAACTCATTGGGAATACCATAAACAATCAGGGGTTGCAGGGTTCCCGGTTCGCGGGCATTGACCCTGTTACGTAACTCGCGCAGGGGGCGCAATCCCCGCTGAAGTCCAAACACAATCAGCACTGCAACCAGCGCCAGCAGCAACAACTGGGGCTGAACAGCTTGCTGCCATAACTTGTTGGTCAGACGCGTATGCGCGTTCGTCGTCTGCGCGACTTCCACAACCACGGGCACGGCGGACGGAGCGCCGATGACCGGCTGGAATAGCACAACTACACGCACGGCATTGCCACGCATGGTGGTGAAAAAAAAATAAGGCGATGGCGCCGAAAAGTCCATTGGTGGAACCTGCAAGTCCGAATAACCGGAGAGCAATTGTCCAGTGCCGCTGGTCACACGGTAGAAGATCCGGTCCACGTCCTCCGACTGGAACAGTTCCAGCGCAGCGGGCGGAATCTGGTGCTGGAACGCACCGTCTTCAAAAGTGACCTGCTCTGCGATCATCCGCGCGGAGCCAATCAGTAGCCGATCTTGTACGACGGATGCAGTATCGAATGCACTTCGGTAGGTCAGCCATGTGTCCACAGCGACAGCTCCCATCAACGGACACAACACCCAAACCAGCAACTGCCGTCGCAGGCTGCTATTCATGGTCGTTCGGGCGAAGTAAATACCCCAAACCACGTAAGGTCATGATCTTCGCCGTGCTGTTATCGAGTTTCTTACGCAACCGATGCACATAGATTTCGATCGCATCAACAGACAACTCGTCGTCGAGCGAAAACAGGCTGTGGGCCAAGTCCTGTTTGGAGACGGTGACACCAGCTTTGCGCACCAACAATTCCAACACTGCATGTTCGCGTGGTGTCAGCACCAGGGGCTTGCCTGCCATCTGAAATTCACGCGTATTGGTGTCGTAACTCAGGTCACCACAACCAATGATGGGCTGAGACTGCCCCGATGAACGCCTGAGCAGCATGCGAATGCGTGCTTCAAGCTCTTCCATTTCAAACGGCTTGGCCATGTAGTCATCGGCCCCCTGATCCAGCTCACTGACCCGACTTTGCACGGTGTTGTTGGCTGTCAGAACCAACACCGGTGTCGAGTCCTGGCGGGCACGCATGCGACGCAACACATCCTTGCCAGGAAGCTTAGGTAACGCCAAATCCAGAATGACTAGGTTGTAACGCTCGGAATGCAGCGCACGATCGGCATCGAGTCCATTGTCAATGCAGTCCACCGTGTACTGGGCTTGACGTAGGGTTCGACCCAACCATTGCGCCAACTCTGTGTTGTCTTCGACTACCAGGATTCTCATAGTTACCCGCAGCTGCAAAAAGGGCAACTGTCGGTGCGACGCCGATCATAGTCGTGCACCTTGACATCCGTAGTTTCCCTAGGTTCAACCCACTGAAAGCAGACTGAAAGCAATCCCCAAATACATTGGCCTGCGACTGCCAAGCACGCCCCGTGCGGGGAACAAACACACAGGGCATGTCAGTCACGCCAAGGCTCATGCCCGGCGGATTTAACGACTACTTTATGGAGACTACGAAGATGAAAACCAAACAACTTATCCTAGTGGGCGCTGCGCTAGGTTTATCGGCAGTTGCGGCCCAGGCGCAGAGCACAGAATCCCTGTTGCAGGCGGTTGCACAAGCACAGGCCGCCGCTGCGCAAGCGCAAGCGGCCGCGAAGCAGGCACAAGCCGCTTTGGATCAAGCCTTGGCCGCAACTGATAAAGCCAAGCAAGACGCTGCCACGGCTAACTCATCCCCAGCCAAAGCATCCGGCTCAGATGCCCTCACCATTACCAATGGTCCCAACTCAGCCACGCTGTATGGTCTGATCGACGTGACCTTGTTCAATAAGACCGCTAACGGCCATGCAACGACCGCTCCCGATGTGGCTTGGTTCAGTGGCAACCGTTGGGGTATTACGGGTGCTCGCCAGTTGGCTGGCGCAGACGATCTCAAGGCCATCTTCCGTCTGGAGAGCGAATTCGAGTCCGAGACCGGGAACATGGACACGCCCGGAACCATTTTCAATCGCGATGCATGGCTGGGTTTGGAGAGCAAATCCCTCGGCAAGTTGACCATCGGTCGCCAAAACGCCCTGGGCCGTGACCCCGCCGCTTCCGCCGTCTACGGTGATCCTTATGGCAGCGCCAAGGCCTCGACGGAAGAAGGCGGCTACTCCAACAACAACAACTTCAAACAGCTGATTTTCTACGCGGGCAGTGCCAATGGCACGCGCGTCAACAACGGTGTCACATGGAAGAAGGCCTTTTCCAACGGGTTCGTCACCGGCGTGCAATATTCGTTTGGCGGCGTTCAAGACAGCTTCAATACCGGATCCACCGAGACGGTTTCATTGGCCTACAACGGTAGCAATTTCACCGTTGCCGGCTTCGCTACCAATGCCAACATTGCCGATCTGGCTCACCGCAGCTACTCCATTGGGGGCAATATCCAGCTCAACCCGCTGGTGCGTCTGAACGCTGGCTACTACAACTACAGTGCACAGCAGGCAGCAGCCTTTGGTGACCGCACCGACCGCGCTTGGACACTGTCGACGAAGCTGACGCCGACCGGCCCATTCGACTATGAACTCGGCTACCAAGTCATGACCGCCACCAACGCAGGACTGAGTGGCATTTACGTGCAAAACGCGTTCTCGGATACCACCGGTGTCAAAGCTGTGGCATCGGGCGACCGCATCACAACGTACGGTTCCATCTTCTATCATTTCGATAAAGCCACCGAACTGTATGCCGCGTTCGATCACTTGACCACCAATGGAACCTACTTGGCAAAACAAGCAGGCGGCTCAACGACGGCCGACGAATTCGGCCTGGGCATGCGTTTCAAGTTTTAAGCTACAACGCCTAGCACCTTCATTTTCGGGTCCCGCTGGTAACGGGCTTTGGGGCGCGCATGATATGGCGCGCCCCATTTTTGACCGCCGGACACATTGCCGCAGATCGGACTTGCGCCGACCTCAGCGATGGAGCTAAATATTAACCTTTACGCCCCTAATCCATTTAATCAGGATGCCCCATGAAAAACAGCACCTACTTTCGCAATCTGTTCAAGACAATTGGTATCAGCGCAGCCATATTGGCGTCCGTAACCGCCATGGCGGCCGACAAGGTCACCATCATTGTCGGTGGCTATGAAAAGCAGATCTATCTGCCTGCCAAGCTGACCGAAGCACTGGGCTATTTCAAGGCCGAGGGCCTGGATGTGGAACTGCTCAACGAAGGCTCCGGCGTGGACGCCGAGAACGAAATGCTGGCCGGCGCCGTGCAGGGCGTGGTGGGCTTCTACGACCACTGCGTGGACCTGCAGACCAAGGGCAAGCAGGTGATGTCCGTGGTGCAGTTCAGTCAGGCACCGGGTGAAGTGGAGCTGGTGTCCAACAAGCACCCCGAGATCAAGTCCTTTGCCGACCTGCGCGGCAAGGCCTTGGGCGTGACCGGCCTGGGTTCTTCCACCAACTTCCTGAGCCAGTACATGATGGTGCGCGCTGGCGTACCCCTGGGCGAGTTCGCCACCATCCCCGTGGGTGCGGGCACCACCTTCATCGCCGCCATGCAGCAGGACAAGATCCAGGCCGGCATGACCACCGAGCCCACCATCTCCCGCCTGCTCAAGACCGGTGAGGCCCACATCCTGGTGGACATGCGCACGGTGGAGAAGACCAAGGCGGCCCTGGGCGGCACCTACCCCGCTGCCTCGCTGTATATGTCCACCGACTGGGTGGAGAAGAACAAGCCCACGGTGCAGAAGCTGGCCAATGCTTTCGTCAAGACCCTGAAGTTCATCGCCACCCACTCGGCCGCCGAGATTGCCGACAAGATGCCCAAGGACTTCTACGCCGGCGACAAGGAGGGCTACATCAAGGCGCTGGCCGACGGCAAGGGCATGTTCACCCCCGACGGCGTGATGCCCGCCGGTGGCCCCGAGACCGTGCTGCAGGTGCTGTCGGGCTTCTCCAAGAACGTCAAGGGCAAGACCGTGGACCTGAGCAAGACCTACACCACCGAATTCGTCAAGAACGCCAAGTAAACCCATGAGCACGACCAATACGCCGGCCACCACACCGGCCATCGAACTGATCAATGTCAGCCGCAGATTCCTGACCCCCGACGGCAAGTCCATGACGGCCTTGCGCAACTTCAACATGAGCGTGGCGCGCGGCGAGTTCGTCGCCGTGGTCGGGCCTACCGGCTGCGGCAAGTCCACCACGCTCAACCTGGTTACCGGCCTGGCCAAACCTTCCAGCGGGCAGGTGCGCGTGTTTGGTGAGCCGGTCAACGGCATCCACCCCGGCATCGGCTTCGCCTTCCAGACCGATGCGCTGTTCCCCTGGCGCAGCGTGATCGACAACGTGGTGGCCGGCCCACTGTTTCGCGGCGTGGCCAAGGAGGAAGCCTACGAGAAGGCCCGCCAGTGGCTGGCCCGCGTCAACCTCTCCGGCCACGAAACCAAGTACCCGCACCAGCTCTCCGGCGGCATGCGCAAGCGCGTCTCCCTGGCGCAGACCTTTATCAACGAGCCGCAAATCCTGTTGATGGACGAGCCCTTCTCCGCGCTGGACGTGCAAACCCGCGTGCTGATGCACGAGGAACTGCTCAAGCTGTGGTCGCAGGCCAAGGCCTCCGTCGTGTTCGTCACGCACGATCTGGAGGAAGCCATCGCCCTGGCCGACAAGGTGTACGTGCTGACGTCCGGGCCTGCAACCGTGAAGTCCGTCTACCCGGTGGACCTGCCACGCCCACGCGTGGTCAGCGAAATCCGCTACGACCAGGCCTTCATCGACCTGTCTCACACCATCTGGAGCGACCTGCGCGACGAGGTCCAGCGCAGCGCAGCGCGCGAAGAAGCCCAGCTCGCCGCATGACCCGAGAAACTGCCATGACCGACACCACACTCACCCCTTCCAACGCCGTGTTCCAACCCGGTACCTCCGACGCCGAGATCGAGGCCGCCGCTGCGCACGCCCGACGTCGTCGCATCCAGACGGTCTACTTCTGGCGCTACTTCATCCTGGTGGTCTTCCTGGGTAGCTGGGAATACCTGACGCGCGCCAAGCTGGCTGACCCGTTCTTCTTCTCCAGCCCCACCGCCATCTTCGCCCGCCTCTACGAGTGGATCACGGAAGGCACCTCTGAGGGCTCGCTCTGGTACCACCTGTGGGTGACCATGGAAGAGTCGTTCCTGGGCTTCTTCACCGGTTCGGTGGCTGGCATCGTGGCCGGCATCGCGCTGGGGCGCAACCGGATGCTGGCCGATGTGTTCTCGGTCTACATCAAGGTCATCAACTCGATTCCACGCGTGGTGCTGGCCCCGATCTTCATCATGATCTTCGGATTGGGACTGACATCCAAGGTAGCCTTGTCCTTCGTCATGGTGTTCTTCGTGGTGTTCTCCAACGCCTTCCAGGGCGTGCGTGAGGCCGACCGCAACCTGCTGGCCAATGCCCAGATCCTGGGCGCCAAAGACTGGCAGCTGACCCGCGCGGTGGTGATTCCCTCGGCCATGAGCTGGATCTTTGCCTCGCTGCACGTAAGCTTTGGTTTTGCCATCGTGGGTGCCATCGTGGGCGAGTTCGTCGGTGCGCGCTACGGCATCGGCTTGCTGATCAACGTGGCCAAGGGCTCGTTCGACGCCGCCGGCATGTATGCCGCCATCGTCATCATCATGGTGGTGGCCCTGGCCGCCGAGTATGCCATGACCACCATCGAGAACCACCTCGCCAAGTGGCGCCCCGCCCCGCTGCACGACACGCACTAAAGACGTCGACGAAACCGGCAGTGCTCAGCTGCCGCCGGGTCCACTATGATGTTCGTCAAACAACTTCTAAGGAGACACGCATGGCCCGACCGAGTTTGAATCGCCGTCTTGTTCTTGCCGGCACCATCGCGCTGCTGGCCACCGCCACGACAGCGCTGGCACAAACCGGCTGGCCCAATAAGCCGGTACGCATCGTCGTGCCGTTTGCACCGGGTGGTACGACGGACATCCTGGCGCGCGCGATAGCGCCGGAGTTGTCCAAGGCCTTCGGGCAGCAGTTCGTCGTGGAGAATAAGGCTGGAGCCGGTGGCAACCTCGGCGCAGAAGTGGTCGCAAAGTCAGCACCGGATGGCTACACCCTGCTCATGGGCACCGTGGGCACACACGGCATCAACCGCGCGCTGTACCCCAAATTGCCCTACGACCCCTTCAACGACTTTGCACCGATCACCCTGGTGGCGGCCGTGCCCAATGTGATGGTGGTTCCTGCCGAAATGGCACGTGCCAACAACATCCACACGGTGCAGGACTTCATCAAGCTGGCCAAGTCCCGACCCGGCAAGCTGAACATGGCCTCCAGCGGCAACGGCACGTCCATCCACCTGGCGGGCGAGCTGTTCAAGAGCCAGACCGGCCTATTCATGACCCACATCCCCTACCGCGGCTCCGGCCCGGCGCTGCTGGACCTGGTCGGTGGCCAGGTGGACGTCATGTTTGACAACCTGCCCTCGGCCATGCAGCTCATCAAGGCAGGCAAGCTCAAGGCATTGGCGGTGACCAGCGCAACCCGCTCGGTCGCCCTGCCAGACGTACCTACCGTTGAGGAGGCCGCCGGATTGAAGGGCTTTGAGGCCACCAGCTGGTTTGGCCTGCTGGCGCCGGCAGGCACACCGCCCGACATCGTGAACCGCGTGCAGCAGGAAGTGGCACGCGCCCTCAACACCCCGACCATCAAGGAAAAATTGCTGTCCCAGGGTGCCATTCCCAGCGGCAACACGCCGGCCCAATTCGCCAGCCTGATCGAGAGCGAGCACAAGAAATGGGCACAGGTGGTCAAGGTGTCCGGTGCCCGAGTGGATTAGAGATGAGCCCGCGGTGCCAACGATTGAACCGTCTTTCACGCAAATTCTTACCTGTAGCTGACTACACAGCACTCTGTGGATAACCTGATACCCCCATTGGGAAGTCAAGCAAGTGCTTTTCTTGTCCGCATGAACAGAATTGGTGCAGAAGCAAGGGTTAACCCGAAAAATAATTCCTGCATTTCGCCAATGACAGCAGTTTGTGTGATAGCAAAAATTGTGATCTCCAGCCACTCACCCGCGTAATGCCATCGGCGCACCACTTACCCCCCATTTCTGTGGGCCACCTTGTGGATAACTATGTTCACAAGCCGCAAAGGCCGCACCAGCCGTGGGCTGGCGCACATTGCCCGGCAAATGACCAGTTGCCGGGCGCTGCGAGAATGGCGGCCACCTCCCATTAGGCCAAGGAAGCACTGTGAATCCAGTTTTACCCCCCTCCTCCACACCCAACACCATGTCCCGAGTCTGCGTGGTGGGCGCCGGCGCCATTGGAGGATGGATAGCAGCTCGGCTGGCGGACACCGGCTGTCAGATCAGTGTGCTGGCACGCGCAGCCACACTCCAGGCCCTGCAACAGCACGGTCTGCATCTTGGCGGTACCCGGCACACCGTGACCACCAGCACCAGTGCATCCGAGCTGGGTGCGCAGGATCTGGTTGTCGTAGCGGTCAAGGCCCCGGCCTTGCTGGAAGTGGCTCGCCAGATCGGCCCGCTGATTGGCCCGCAAACGATGGTGTTGACCGCCATGAACGGCGTGCCATGGTGGTTCTTCCAGGGTTTTGGCGGTGCGTGGCAAGACCAGCAACTTCACGCGGTGGACCCCAGCGGGGAGATCGCGGCGGCTATTCCAGCGGCCAACGTCATCGGCTGCGTGGTGCACGCCAGTTGCTCGGTGGATGCGCCCGGCGTGATTCGCCACCATTTCGGCAACGGCCTGATCATCGGCGAGCCCTCGGGACAGGCCACTGTGCGGGTGCAGGCACTGGCGGACCTGCTGACGCGCGCCGGATTTTCCGCGACTGTTTCATCCCAGATCCAAAAGGACGTCTGGTACAAGCTGTGGGGCAATATGACCGTCAACCCCATCAGTGCGCTGACGGGTGCCACCACGGACTTGATCCTGGGCGATCCGCTGGTGCGCGACTTTGTGTCCAAGATCATGCTGGAGGCCAAGGAGATTGGCGCGCGCATTGGCATACCCATTGAGCAGCAACCCGAAGACCGGCATCAGGTCACGCGCAAGCTGGGCGCATTCAAGACCTCGATGCTGCAGGACGTGGAAGCCGGCAAGGCCGTGGAGCTCGACGCCCTGGTCACCGTGGTCCAGGAACTGGGCACGCTGACCGCCGTGCCAACGCCCTTTACCGATGCGCTGCTCGGGATGAGCCGCCTGCAGGCACGGGTACGCGGACTGTACTGAATGATTTCAATCCAACGGAGACACCCATGGCAACCTACCTGATTGTGGACACCCTGCTCGACAAGCCGGAGATTTACGAAGAATACAAACTCAAGGCCAAACCACTGGTGGAACAGTATGGTGGCGAATACCTGGCGCGTGGTGGCAACCTGATCTTGAAGGAGACCGACTTGTGGTCTCCCACCCGCATGGTCCTGATCCGCTTCCCCGACACCGCGTCAGCCAACCGCTTTTACGAGTCAGCAGAGTACCAGGCGATTCTGCCGGTCAGCAGACAGTCGGCCCGCAGAACCATGGTCATGCTCGAAGGCCTGTAGACCCCACATTACCAGGACACCGGGTCCAGCTTGTAGTAGCCACGCAGCTCCTGGTACAGCGCCGGGTAGTCGGCCGCCAGCGCCTGCGGCTGCTCAAAAAATACTTCGGACACCACGGCAAAGAATTCTGCAGGGTCCTTCGCGCCATAGTGATCGAGCAGGCCCTCCACACCGTGGCGTGCCTCGGCCTGCAACTGCGCATAGGCCGCATGGAACACCCGGGACCAGCGCTCGGGGTCATACCCCGCGTCGCCAAGCAAGGGCGGTGGCGCGCCAATGGCGGCGCCGTTTTCCTGATCCAGCTGGTGGGCAAATTCGTGGATCACCACATTGCGGCCATCCTCGGCCACCGCGGCGCCTGCGAGCACGTCGGCCCAGGACAGGACCACTTGCCCCTGCGACCAGGATTCACCGGACAGGACCTGGCGCTCCTCGTTCTGGACCCCTGCCGGTCCGACCGTGACACGGTTCACCAGAAATGCCCCGGGGTAGACCAGAATCTGCCGCACATTGGCAAAGTAGTCGGTCGCACGGTTGAGGATCAGCAGACAGGCCTGGGCGGCAATGACCACCCGCATCTCTTCGGTGATCTGCAGACCACCACAGCCCAGGAAGGATTTCTCGGCAATGAACACCTGCATGTGCTTTTTGAGTTGCATTTGCAGGTGTTGCGGAAGCTTGCGTACCAGGGGCACGCGCTCGCGCAGGATCTTGCGCCACGCCGCCGGGAAGGCGACATCACGCACCCGGTTACGGCGGTAGGCCAGCCAGTACGGCTGACCCAATAAGCCCGCGGCCAGCAGCACAGCCAGGGCACACAATACGAAGAAGGCCACGGGCTGTGCTCCAGTCAAAGCGTTTGTCAGACGCCATAGCTGGGAGCCAAACCCGCGATTTCAAGCGGCAGATGACCCGCGCATCAGCGCGATACCAGCACCGGCACCTTGGACTCGGCAACAACCTTGCTGGACACGCTGCCCAGCATCAGGCGTGCAATGCCGGAGCGGCCATGCGAGCCCAGAACGATGAGGTCTGCGCCAATCGTTTCCGCGGTTTGCACAATGCCGCTGGCGGCGCCCACGTCCTCGACCAGACGCGCGTCCAGGGTCACGGGCTTGTCACCCTGCTTGCACAGGGCTTCAACCTGGGCATGGGCCTGGGCTGCCTGGGCCTGGGCTGCCGACATATAGGCCTGAAAACCCATGGGGTTGATTTCACCGACGCCGATGTAGGGATAGGGGTCCACCACGTAGACCGCAGTCAACTTGGCAGCGTGCGTGCGCGCCAGCCCCACGGCCAAATTGGCAGCATGCTCCGAAGCGGCCGAACCGTCTGTGGCGAGAAGAATGTGTTTGAACATGTGAGTGCCTCGTTAAAAATAATAGGACCACTGAATGGTGCGCCTGCAGCACATCGCATTCCTTGATGTCCGACAGTTTAGATGGATTTATCGACTCGCTCAGGCGGCCTCGACCTGCTCGGATGCAATGTCCTGGGCCATAGCGCAATTGCCGGCGGGTGGCGGGAGCTGCATGGTACGACCAAGCTTCTCTTCCAACAAGCGGGACCGCCCCCAAATTACCCTGTTTCTGCCGTAATATTAGCCATTGGGCCCCACGTCGGCGGCCGCTCATGGAGGACATATGGCAAAAGGTGACCAACGCAGCGAGAAACTGGCAAAGAAGCCAAAGAAGGACACGTCCGAACCCAAGAACGGTACCTCGGATCGGCCCATGCCACCGGTTACCGCGGTGATCCCGCGCGGCAAGATCAAGAACAAGTGAACCCGGGCCTACGGTCGGGTCAGTGCTTGGGAATTGGAATCGCCTCCCATTGCGCATGGTCAAAGTACTTTCCGTACGTGTTGAGTCCCTGCGCGATCTGAACGACTCCGGCGGCTCGGCTCTTTCCTTGCTGCTTGCCTTCGGCGACTTCCACGCCACTCAGAAGGTCGGCAATCACCGCGTGCAATTGCGCGTCTGCCTTGGCGTCGAGCTTGCAGTTCTGCACGATGGCCGCGACCTGCGCATTCACCTCTTGGCTCAAGGCATCAAACTGGGCTGTCGTCGCCGTGCCGTCGTGGGCCAGCGGCAAGGTTGCTCCAACTGATGCGCGCATCGCGGCCATGGCCTGGCGCAACGGGGCATCGGTCGTCCATTTCTTGCCCGCATTGAGGCTCATTTTTTGCGGCGCGGCTGCACCGTGGTCATGGTGATCGGCCGCCAATGCGGCTAACGGGCTGGCCAGCGCTGCGGCAATCAGGAACAGTGGGGGAAATTTCATCATGGCGTACTCCAAGTCAGTTAAGGGATATTCGACCCCGCGCGTGCCGGGCCTCGCAAGCCTTAACGAACATGCACTTGAAATGTTTCTATTATTTTTATCTTTCTGCGGCGTACATGCGTGCGGGCCTCAATCCCGGTGCAGACGCTCTTCTTCGGTGGTTTCCTGGGAATAGCGCGTCAGCAGCAACTGCATCAGCTTGGCACGTTGGGCCGCATCCAGTATCTCGCGCTCAGCCAGCAATTGCGAAATCACCCGCTGCTGCTGAGCATCCTGCAAGGCGGCAATGCGAGCCTGCTCGGCGTTGATGGAGGAACGTTCGGGCATGGGCGCAAAAATATTCCGCACCAGGGCCTCCCGGTGGCGGCGAATCTGTTCCCAATTTCCTGCGATGTCGTGCAAGAAACCGGGTTCCAGTTGCGCCCATTGCTGGCGCTGTTGCGGACTCAGTTGCAGATAGTCCGGCAAGTTCACCCGCGCCACAGCGCTGGCCTCTGACGGCGCTGCCGGGCGCATCTGCAGGTACAGCACCGCGCCCACAATGCCAACGTTGAGCGACAGCGAGGCGATCAACAGCCATTTCCAGTTCGATTGCTTCATGGCATTCCTTTCGTTGCACGGCAGAGCTCCACCGCCACACACAGGCCCCCAGGGGGAACCGGGTCAAACACGCGCACAACACCGGCCTGGGTTGTGCCCGCCACGCTGCCCCCCACCAGCAGCACACCCAGCCACACGCCGGAGGCCATGGCCGCCGCCGCCAGCCCTGCGGGCAGCCAGCCCGACAAACCCCAGGTCGGTGCTCGCGGCGCCCGCTTGCGTTCACCGGCCGTCTGTAATTGGTCACGCAGACGGGCGCCCAGGTCAAAGCCCAGGTGCGGCTGCGGCAAGGCATGCAGCTGCAACTGCAGGTCTCGCAGCGCCTGCAATTGGGCCTGGCACCCGACGCAGGCCTGCACATGCGATGCCAGGCGCTCCTTTGCAGCGGGCGCCAGCATCTGGTCCGCATAGGCGGAGAGTTCTTCAAAGGGGGGACAATTCATGGCAGTTTCTCCATTCAAGGCGGCGTGAAGCCGAGCAGGGCAGTGCGCGCCCGGGCGATGCGCGACTTCACCGTGCCAAGGTTCAAGCCCAGCACATCGGCCAGTTCCTCATACGACAAACCTTCAATTTCCCGCAGCAGCACGATCTCGCGGTGTTCAACCGGCAGACGCGACAGGGCAGCATCCAGTTGGCGCAGCCGCTGCGCGGTGTTCAGCACATCATCCGGGCCCGGCGCCGGGTCCAGCACGGTCGCATCCTCCTCCAGCGCCACGAATTCCACGGTCTGGTGTCGCCGCAGCAAGTCGAAGGCCTGGTTGCGTGCGATGCGAAACAACCAGGTGCTGAAGCGGGCTTCAGGTCGCCAGCCTTTGAGATGTTCAAAGGCGCGCAAAAAGGTCTCCTGGGTCAGATCTCGCGCATCGTCCAGCGAGCGCGTGAGCCGGACCAGAAACCGGTAGATCCTGTCCTGGTGGCGACTGACCAATTCCGAGAACGCAGCAGCATCCCCACGCCGTGCGCGGGCGATGCATTCGCTTTCATCAAGTTCTTGGAGACTTCGCATGGCAGGAACCCAGTCTAACGAACGGGGACGGAAAAAGTTCCCGCTGGATGCATTCAGGCATGCGCTGTGGCCCGGCGGTGCCCCGAAGGCGCCGCTTCTTCACTCAAGGCGCGATCTTGCGCTTGAGCGCCCGCGCCACCGGCTGCGGCAGGTTGGCCAGCGACTGCAGCAAATGCGGCAGCACGCGCAGCTTCAGCCCGGCCAGCGTGGGCGGCACGATGGCTTCGATCAGGTGCGGCCCCGGGGTGCGCAAGGCGTGCGCGAAGGCGGCCAAAAATTCTTCGGTGGTGGTGGCGCGTTTCGACGCCACGCCCATGCTTTGGCCCAGGTGCACAAAATCAATCGGTGGCGTGCGCAGGTCCAGTTGGGCCTTGGCCTTGTCGCCGGCACCGACCGCGCCCACACGCTGCAACTCGACGTTGAGGATGGCGTAGGAGCGGTTGTTGAAGATGATGGTGATGACGTCGAGCTTCTCGCGCGCCATCGTCCACAGGGCCTGGATGGTGTACATGGCCGAGCCGTCCCCCGCCAGCGCGATCACCTTGCGATCCGGGCAGGCAATGGCCGCACCCACGGCATTGGGCAGACCCTGGCCGATGGCGCCGCCGGTGAGCGTGATGACATCATGGCGCGGGGCACCTGCTGTGTACATCGCCAGCATGATGCCCGATGTCTGCGCCTCGTCCACGATGATGGCGTTTTCGGGCATCAGCTGCCCAATGGCTTTGCAGACCTTGTCGGCGGTGAACTTGCCGCGCGGCAGGCCCGGGCGCTTGGGGGCCTGCAGCACCGGCGTGGCCTGCTCGGCCCCCACCGCCTTGCACAGCTTGTCCAAGCTGCCGGCCACGTCCTGGGTGAACGACGCCAGGGTGTGCAACTGGCAGCCATCGGGCACCAGGTAGCTCTTCTTGCCGGGGTAGGCGAAGAACGAAACCGGCGCCTTGGCATCGACCAGGATCAGGTGGTCCAGCCCGGTCAACTGCACTGAGGCCAGTTCGGCCAGGTAGGCAATGCGCTCGACTGGCGGCAACCCTGCGCCGCGCTCGATGCGGGTGGGGAACACTTCGGCAAACAGCTTGGCGCCGGTCTTGGCGGCGATGCACGCCACGGCCAGCAGCGCCGGTGCGCGCAGCGCGCGGCCGCCCAGCAGGATGGCCTTCTTGCCGTCACCCTGCAGCGCCTGCGCGATGGCCGCCACGGTGGCGTCGTCCGCGGCTTCCGATTTTTGGATCGTAGGTGGTGCGGCGGGCACACCGCCCTCGCCCCAGGACACGTCGGCCGGCAGGATCAGCGTGGCCACCTGCCCCGGTGGGCCCTGGCAGACACCAATGGCCTCGGCGGCGTCCTTGCACAGGTCCTGCGTGCTCTTGGAGGTGCGCACCCAGGGCGACACATTGCGCGCCACGGTTTCGATGTCGGACTGCAGTTGTGCGTCGTATTGCGTGTGGTAAGTGGCATGGTCACCTACGATGTTCAGGATCGGCACCCGGCCCTTGCGCGCGTTATGCAGATTGGCCAGGCCATTGCCCAGGCCGCAGCCCAGATGCAGCAGCGTGGCGGCGGGCTTGTCGGCCATGCGGCCATAACCGTCGGCCGCACCGGTGGCCACACCTTCAAACAGCGCCAGCACCGCGCGCATCTGGGGCACAGTGTCGAGCGCGGCCACAAAGTGCATCTCGGAGGTTCCGGGGTTGGTGAAGCAGGTGGTGATGCCGGCATCGACCAGCGTGCGGATCAGGGCATTGGCGCCATTGGACATAAGGGTCTCCGTTTTTTTAATGATTGATGGAGCGCGCTGCCGCACGGGCCGTCAGGATGCAACCGGGCAGGAAGGTGCCTTCCAGCGAGCGCTTGCCACTGGCACCGCCGCCGCCAAAGCCGGCAGCCTCGCCCACGCAGTACAGGCCCGGCATCGGCTGGCCGCCGGCATTGAGCACGCGGCTCTGCAAATCGGTCTGCAGGCCACCCAGGCTCTTGCGGGTGATGAGTTGCATCTGGATGGCAATGAAGGGGCCGGCGCCGGGCTTTTGCAGCGGGGCCGGTTTGCAGGTACGCAGCTTGTCCGGCCCCCAGTGGCGGGCGTGTTCGATGCGGCGAATCTGGTCGTCGTTGACGACGGAGTCACCGCGTGAAAAGTTGGCATCAAAGGCATCGGCCGTGGCCTGCAGCGCCTCCGGCTTCACATCCTGCGTGCCCGCCAGCGCATTCATCTTGGCGGCCAGCCCGGCCAGTGTGTCGTCCACCAGAAAGTGTTTGCTCTCAGAAGCCATCTGCTTGACCAGGCGGTGGTTGCCGAGCAGGGTTTCCTTGAGGAACAACGGGAACTGCATGTCGCGGATGCGCTGGTTGTGCTCGGAGCCGGAAATGGCGAATTCCTTGGCCGCAATGCGCCAGTTCAGCAGGTGCCAGGTGTACGGTATTTCCTGTGCTGCCACGCGCTGGCACAACTCGTGGGTATCAAAGCCGGTAACCAAGGGCTGCGGGCCAATGCGCTCGCCCTTGTGATTCAGCCATAGCGCCGACTTGCACGGAATGGTGGAAAGGCCATGGCCCTCGAAGTGCGGCTGCGGATGCGGGAAGCCGGCGGCATAGTTCCACATCTCACCGGCATGGGTGATTCTTCCTCCCAGGCCGGCCACCAGGTGGTGCAGCTTGCCGTCGGCAAATGGGTGGGCGCCATTGAGCATGGTGGCCGGCATCGGGCGGCCCGCTACCCAGTTGGCGCGGGTCTCCTCGTGGCTGCCGTTGATACCGCCCATGGCCAGTACCACGGCGGGCGCGCTCAGGCGCACTTCAGAGCCATTGGCCTCGTTCACCGCCACGGCACCGCTGACCACGCCTGCGGCGCTTTCCAGCGCCGTGACCCGGTGGCCGCTGAGCAGGGTCAGGCGGCCATCGGTGTCGGCGGCCTGCATCAGTTCGATCATGCGCCGTGTCAACTGGCGCGAGGTGCCCCAGACCACGTGGTAGCGCGGCAGCGTGTTGCCATCGCCCTGCATTCCACGCTCCACCCAGTTCACCGCCGGCATGAACTTCAGGCCGTTGGCGATCAGCCAGTCGTAGACCTCGGCGCGGGAGTGCTGCACGTAGTAGCGCGCCCATTGCAGGGGCAGCACGTCGTGCTCGCCCAACTCGCCAAAGCGGATCCAGTCGCGCAGCGCAATCTCGGGGGAGTCCTTAAGCTTCATGCGCCGCTGCAAAGGGGTGTCCACCAGCGCCATGCCGCCAAAGGCCCACAGGGCCAGGCCGCCCAGGCGCTCGCGGGTGTCGCGGTCCACCAGCGTCACCCGCTGCCCTGCCTGCAGGCATTCAATCGCTGTGACCAGACCGGCAAGGCCGCCGCCGATCACCAGCACATCCGATTGCACCGTGTTTGCCAAGATTTGTCTCCTCGTGCATGCAGCCCGTCATGGAATGCGGGCCTTGTGGAGTGCAACGATAGCGGGATATGATGCCGACACACTTGACTTTAGAGGCCAAACACTTGACGTCGCAGGCCACTGTTTCCATGAGCTGGGTCAGCACGGTGCTGGGTGCGGCTCAGCGCCAGGGCCTAGCACCCGAGGCCTTGCTGGCCCATGCCGGTATCCCCCAGGCCGACCTGAAGGCCCAGCGCTGGCCCATAGACCACATCACGCGCCTGTGGCGTGCCGCGGCCACGCTGACACAGGACGTCGGCTTTGGCCTGAAGGCCGGCAGCCAGGTCGGGCCGGCCAGCTTCAACGTGGTGAGCTACATCCTGCAGTCATCCGCGACGCTGCGCGAATCCATTGCCGTCGTGCAGAAGTTCCAGCGCCTGATCAGCGACGGCGGACGTTTCCAGATGATTGCCGGTGAGCAGGCCAGCTGGATCGTCTACCACCCGCGCCAGGGCGAACTGGCCTTCAGCCCGCACCAGTTGGAAGCCGTGCTGTCCGCCGTGGTGAGCTTCAGCCGCTGGGTCACCGGCAGCAGCATGAGCCCGCTGCGCGCCCAGTTCAGCCACGCGGCGCTCGGGCCGCTGCGTGGCTACCAGGCCGTATTCCAGTGCCCGGTGGATTTCGAGCAGGCCTTCAGCGGCCTGCTGCTGGACAACGCCGCACTGGACCAGCCCCTGCCCCAGGCTGACGCGCAGCTGGCCGCCGTGCACCAGCAATACGCGGCAGCACGGCTGGCGGCGTTGTCCGAGGATTCGACAGCCGACCTGGCCACCGAATTACGAGGCTGGCTGGCCGCCCAACTGGGTCAGGCTCTGCCCGCTCGGGCCCAGGCGGCGCAGGCCTTCGGCATGAGTGAACGCAGCCTGGCCCGACGCCTGCAAAACCTGGAACTCAGCTACACCGCCCTGTTGGATACGGCCCGCAAAGAGCAGGCCTGCCAAGCCGTGGCCCACACACAGCGTTCCTTCGCCGACATTGCCCAGTCCCTGGGCTTTGCCGAAGCCAGCACGTTCAACCGGGCCTTCAAACGCTGGACCGGCAGCGTGCCGGGCGTCTACCGGCGTCAGGCAGTGAGCAGTTAATTGCTATATTTTCAGTAGCTGCTCACGCATATTCCACGAGGGCTACAGGCCAATTCGACATCAAACCTCTTGATTGGACGGCTTATCCCGCGGTGGGCGCGGCACCTTCTTGAAACGGATGGCTCGGTCCAGTTCGATGGCGTCTTTCTTCACCTGCCGCTCGGCGTCCATCTTCTGGCCATGGGCCAGCCATTCGGCAAATTCCGCAGGGGTCTCCAGCGTCATGCGCCCCATTGCGGCGGCGCGGAAGTCGTGGATCACCACCTCGGCCGCCTTTTGCAGGTTGACCCGACCACCGCTTTGCAGCGCGCCGCGCTTGCGGCCAATGGCTTCGAGCAGCTGTTCGTCGGTCTGCTGCGCCACGCCGGTGAGCTTGTAGCGCGCCTCCACCTGGGCCGGGTAGTGCTGACGCAGGGTGTCCAGCAGCTCCAGTGCCACCTCTTCTTCATCAAAGGCGTTCTTGCCAATGGCGCCGCTGGCGGCCAGGTTGTAGCCGCTCTTGGCCACGATGATGCGCGGCCACAGCACACCCGGTGTGTCAAACAGGTAGAAGGCATCCTGCAGCACGATGCGCTGCTCGATCTTGGTCACGCCGGCCTCGTCGCCCGTCCTGGTGGCGCGCTTGCCCTTGAGGGTGTTGATCAGCGTGGACTTGCCCACGTTGGGAATGCCGCAGATCAGCACCCGCATGGGCTTGGTCATGCTGGCGCCGCGGTGCGGTGCCAGGGCAAAGCAGGCGTCAATCAGCGCCTTGGCCGGCGCCGTCACGCTGGCGTCCAGCCCCAGCGCGCGGGTACCCGGCAAGGCATTGAAGTGGGCCAGCCACTCCTGCGTGCGCACGGGGTCGGCCAGGTCCTGCTTGTTGAGCACCTTGAGCGCCGGTTTGCCGGCCGTGAGCTTGGCCAGCATGGGGTTGGCACTCGACCCCGGCAGGCGTGCGTCCAGCAGTTCGATGACCACATCGATTTCCTTGATGCGCTCCTCGATCGCCTTGCGCGTCAGGTGCATGTGACCGGGGAACCACTGGATTGCCATGCCGTTTTACCTCGTGTGGACGCGCATCAGACCTTGGCCAGCGCCTGCGCCAGGTCCGCCTGCAGGTCATCGATGTGCTCGATGCCGACCGACAGGCGCACCATGTTTTCGCTGACGCCAGCCTTGGCCATCTCGGCCGCATCGAGCTGGCGGTGCGTGGTGGAGGCAGGGTGCGTGGCCAGCGACTTGGCGTCGCCAATGTTTACCAGACGCGTGAACAGGCCCAGCGCATCGAGGAAGCGTGCACCTGCGGCCCGTGGGTCCGCGTCGCTGCTCTTCAGGCCAAACGAGAGGATGCCCGAGGCCCGCCCGCCCATCAGGCGCTGCGCCAGCGCGTGGTCGGGGTGGTCTGGCAGGCCGGCATAGCGCACCCATTCCACCTTCGGGTGGCTTTGCAGGAACTTGGCCAACGCCAGCGTGTTGTCGCAGGTACGGTCCATGCGCAGCGGCAGGGTTTCAATGCCCTGCAGTGTCAGCCAGGCGTTGAAGGGTGAAATGGCAGCACCCATATTGCGCAGCGGCACCACGCGGGCGCGGCCAATGTAGGCGGCAGCGCCCAGCGCCTCGGTGTAGACCACGCCGTGGTAGCTCACGTCGGGCTCGTTCAGGCGCTTGAAGCGGGCTTTGTGCTCCGCCCAGGGGAACTTGCCGCTGTCCACGATGATGCCGCCTATGCTGTTGCCGTGGCCGTTCATGTACTTGGTGAGCGCATGCACCACGATGTCGGCGCCGTGCTCGATGGGGCGGCACAGGTAGGGGCTGGGCACGGTGTTGTCCACGATCAGCGGCACGCCAGCGTCGTGCGCTACCTTGGCCAGCGCGGCGATGTCGGTCACGTTGCCCAAGGGGTTGCCGATGGATTCGCAGAACACCGCCTTGGTGCGGGCGTCGATCAGCTTGGCAAAGCCGGCGGGGTTGCTGGCATCGGCAAAGCGCACCTCGATGCCCTGCTGCGGAAAGGTGTGGGCAAACAGGTTGTAGGTACCGCCATACAAGGTACTGGTCGAGACGATGTTGTCACCCGTCTCGGCAATGGTCTGGATGGCCGCCGTGATGGCCGCCATGCCCGATGCCATGGCCAGCGCCGCCACGCCGCCTTCCAGCAGTGCCACGCGCTGCTCCAGCACGTCGGTGGTCGGGTTCATGATGCGGGTGTAGATGTTGCCGGCCACCTTCAAATCGAACAGGTCGGCGCCATGCTGGGCGCTATCAAAGGCGTACGCCGCGGTCTGGTAAAGCGGCACGGCCGCCGACTTGGTGGTGGGATCGGGCGTATAGCCGCCATGCACGGCCAGTGTTTCCAATTTCATGAACAAATCTCCTTGGTGGGGTGAAACCGGTCGATTGTCGGCCAGTTTGCACACCACCCCGCGCTTAGATGCGTGGGTAACACTCTAAAAGTGGGTTCAGGGGCTGAGGTTGTGACGCCAATAAAGTTCTCAGGGACGATCGGGCGGTTAGCCAAGAAAAAAGTTGCATAGACTCAGTTAAGCCTATTCATGGGCAGATTCGGAAATGGCAGTGGCTTTTTGCGGACTTGGTCGCTGCGATGCTTGCCATTGCTCGCGACCATTTTGCCAGCGACCTTTCTGCTGAATCTGGACACCAGGTTGGGTCTGGATTGCATCCGTGGTATTGAAATTTGTCCCATATCTTGGGGATAGCTTTTCTCAGTAACCGGGCTATAGTGGAAGTCGCGAACGAGGTACCGTGCATGACTAGGCAAGTCATGTAGCTTGCGAAGCAACGCCACAAACGATTTCCAAGAAAATCAAATGGTAGGAACATCGAGCATGGACCAAGTTATTGAGCAGGTTTTACTCTATAGGCTAATTGGTTCTTCATCAATTTCACTGTGATATTTCCCGTGCTACGGAACAATCCAGTGCTTCAATATTTCCAGCTTGAGCATGAAAGACACCGCGCTGTATGAGCATCTTCTCGGACTGAAGGC